>PDWI01002976.1_pt1 | contig 24709 bp, 23 predicted proteins | sample 1430891 | NCBI WGS metagenome assembly PDWI01 (sample SAMN01162508, study PRJNA174530) | Oral metagenome, whole genome shotgun sequencing project. | biome: Marine environment; feature: Marine mammal; material: Swab sample of the gingival sulcus; isolation source: swab sample of gingival sulcus...
TTTACTCGTAATTAATAAAAAATGAAATAAAATATAAACCCATTGATAATTATTTCATTACATTATATATACTTAATTCTATATCATAACATTTTTATAATATTATAAATTCATTATCATTTTTTATTTTTTCTGATATAATCCCCTATAAATATGTGGAAAAACTGTGGATGGAGTAAAAAAACATGAATACATACGATTACAGCATATTTTGGAATGAAGTAATAAAAGAACTAAGAAAAGATGAAATTCTATCTAAAGAAGAATATGAAATGTATTTTTCAAACATAAATTACATCAGTTCTTCAAAAGACACAATAAAACTTGCAATACCTTCCCGCTTTCTGGAATCTCAAATTCGTACCCGTCGATATCTTGCAATTATTGAAGAGCATTTATTTGAACTATCAGGTCTTAAACTGAAAATAGAATTCATTATTGAGAAAAAAAAGATAAGTTCTTTAAATAAAGAGATTTATATAAAAGATACAGATATAAAAATCAATAAAAAAATACCTACTCATCCACAGTTAAGAGAAGATTATACATTTGATATGTTTATTGTAGGTAAAAATAATTCTTACGCAGCAAAAGCCGCTCAGGCCATAGCAGAAAATCCGGGAGAAAAATACAACCCTTACTTAATTTATGGAGGTGTTGGTCTTGGTAAAACTCATTTAATGCAATCTATAGGAAATAAAATATATAAGGATAAACCTGTTCTAAAAGTAGTATATGTAACAGCTGAATCCTTTATCAATGAATTCATAGAATCCATAAAAACTGCGAATGCCAAAAAGAATGAATTTAAAAACAAATATAGAAATGCTGATGTTCTTCTTATTGATGATATACATGATTTACAAGGAAAAAAGACAGAAACTCAAAATGAGCTTTTTCATATATTCAATGCTCTTTATGATGCAAAAAAGCAAATTGTATTAACCTGTGACCGTCCGCCTTCTGAATTAAAAAATTTTGCAGACAGATTAAAAAGTCGTTTTGTAAGGGGAGTAGTTACAGATTTACAGCCTCCCAAATTTGAAACACGATATGCCATCCTTAAAAATAAAATGAGGGATAAAACTGTTTCAATTAGTGATGATGTCATTAAATTAATAAGCGAAAACATCAATACCAATGTAAGAGATCTTGAAGCAGCTCTTACAAATATAACAGCTTATGCTGAACTTGTCCAAAAAGATATCACGCCAGAAATTGCTCAACAACAGCTCAAGCAATTTTTTTCCATACCTTTACATACAAATATTACCATCGATAAAATTCAAAAAGTGGTTTCTGAGTATTTTAATATCTCCTTAAGCGACATGAAAGGCAAAAAAAGAACGAAGCAAATAACCCTTCCAAGACAAATAGCCATGTATATTATAAGGGAAATAACAGATTATTCCATTACAGAAATAGGCCTTGAGTTTGGAGGAAGGGATCATTCTACGGTTATACATTCCTATAATAAAGTAGAAGACAGAATAAAATCAGATCCAACCATGGAGCCAACCATACAGGGGCTTATCCGTTCTATCAAGGAAACATGAAAAATTCTGTAAAACTTCAATAAAAATTGTGGAAAAAGCTGTATAAAACGGGAATAAATCCATAATAATATATGTAAAAACAAGATTTATTCTTTATTTATGTCAAATATGTTAATAAAACCAGGAATTAAAAAACCTTTTATTAAATTTATAAAAGTATAACTGTAAAAGAAATAGTTTAGTTTTTAACATTTATACATATCTACTTCTTTTACTGCTATTTATAAATATAAAATAAAAGAAGAAAATAATTCCAAAAAGAATACTGTACAATGAAAAAAAATTAGATTATCCTGTGCGTATTCAAAACAGGGGTTATTTATGAAATTTGTTTGTGAAAAGAGTATTATAATTAAAGAAATATCCATTGCACATGAAATTATCTCATCCAAAAATGCCTTGTCCATACTTTCGAATGTTAAACTTGAGGCTTATGATAATAAACTTGTTATACAAGCCAAGGATATAAAAGTAGAATTTGAAACGGTTATTCCCGTTTTTGTGGAAATATCCGGCAGCACAACTGTATTTTGTGATAAACTTTTAGGAATTTTGAGAACCCTTCCTGAAAGTGATATTCTTTTTGAAAAAAATGAAGATGAAAAATTAATTATACAACCTATAGATAGTAAAATAAATTTTACCCTTAATAGCATATCGGCAGATAAATTTCCTGAGCTGCAAAGTATAGAAGAGGATCATTATTTTGAATTTTCCCAGGAAATTTTTAATAATATGATTTCTCATACCATATTTTCCATATCTTCTGATGATGCCCGTTACTTTATGAATGGGGTTTTTTTGGAAAAAAATGATAATCATTTGATTATGGTTGCTACAGATGGAAGACGTCTTTCCTATTATAAGGCAGAAATTACATCGGAAATTTATGATTTTAAAAGTATTATAATTCCCCCCAAGATTCTTCATCTAGTACAGAAACTTTCTTCAGGTGAAGGAAATTTGTCCATTGCCATTACAGAAAAAACAATATATATCAAATTTGATAATCAGCGGATAACTTCCACTCTTATAGACGGAGAATTTCCCAATTTTACACGCGTTATTCCCGAAAGTCAGGATTATACAATTATTATAGACAGAAAAAAATTAAATGAAGCTTTAAAAAGGGTTTCTCTTCTTGCAGAAGAAAATTCAAACAGAATTTTTATGATTTTTAAAAATGATGTTTTAAATTTGAAGTCTGCTGAAAATGAAATAGGTTCTGCTGATGAAGAAATAAAATGTGATTATAAGGGAGACGAAATTAAGTTTGGCATTAATTTTCTTTACTTAAAAGATCCTCTTAAAGTTATACCTCATGAAAATTTAAGTATTGGTTTTTCTGGAAGTGGTAAACCTCTTACCATAAAAAGTGAACCAGAAGAAACATTTTTTCATATAATAATGCCCATGCAATAGGACTAACATTGGCTTTTGATTCTGTAATTATTAAAAATTTCAGGAATTTAAAAGAACAAAATATTTCCCTTTCTTCCAGAGAGGTTCATCTTATTGGACAAAATGGGCAAGGAAAGACAAATTTTCTTGAGCTTCTATATTATCTTTGCTATGGTTCATCATTCAGAATAAAAAATGATAAAATGTTGATTGCCAAGGATGAGTCCAAATTTTCTATTTCAGGTTCTTTTAAGTATCCTGATGATATTATAAAAAATTGTATAGAAATAAGTTATGATGGAATTCAGAAAAAAATACGCTTAAATGGAAAACCTGTAAAGGATAGAAAAGATATTTTGACTATTCTGCCTTGTATTGTTTTTTGTCATAATGATATTTATTTTGTAAATGGAAATCCCGAAAGAAAAAGAATATATCTGGATCAATGTATAAGTCTTAATAATATTCTTTATATAAATGATTTAAGAAATTATAGAAAACTATTAAAAGAAAGAAATTTTTTATTAAAGCAGGGAAAAGAAGATATTCTTCCCATTTATACAGAACAACTTATAGAAAAAGGAATAATCCTTCAAAAGGAAAGAGAAAAAGTTATCCATTTTATAAAAAAACATTTTTCATCCTATTTTAATACAATAAATAATAATGAAAATGTTATGGATTTGGATATTCAGTACAATCCTTCCTGGAAAAGTGGGGATAAAAAAGAAATATACAAAGCAATGGAAAATCGGAGGACAAAAGAATTTCAGTATGGCATGACCCTTTCAGGGCCTCACAGAGATACTTTTACCATTTTATCTGGAAAAAAGGATTTTCTGAATTTTGCTTCTACAGGACAATTAAGAATAATTTCTCTCATTTTAAGGATGCTTCAGGCAGAATATTATAAAAAAAACAAGGATAAAAGACCCATTTTTCTTGTGGATGATGTTTTGCTGGAGCTGGATTTTAAAAAACGTAAAGCCATGATGGAGGTATTTCCTGATTATGAACAGATTTTTTATACATTTTTGCCTGGTTATGCAAAAAAAAGATCATCAAAGGCTCTTTGTCTTGAAGTCATGAATGGTCTATTGGAGAAAAAAAATGAATAATGTGGAAGATATTCTTGTCTCTCTTTTAAATTTGCATATAAAACCTGAAGAAAAAGAATATTTAAAACTTTATAAAAATTGGAATAAAATTATAAATGATAAGAATTTAGAAAATCATTGCAAATTAAGGGGTGTTGAGAATAATATTTTAAAAGTAAGCTTGGATCATAGTGGCTGGATTCAACTATTTAAAATGAAAGAAAGGGATATAATGAAAATTCTTAAGAATGATTATCCCTTATTAAAATGTAGGAAAATAAATACTTTTCTTAAGGAAGTTGAATAGAAATAAATAATCTTAAAGTAGTTTTTTATTTTTTGTTCTGCAAAAAAATTATGAAAAATCTCTATGTCATACTTGTTTTTTTGTTTTAATATGTGTTTTAATACTCTCGCTTTTTCTATTTAATGTAAAATTGACAAAAAAAGCATGATTTTATATTAGCTGAATAAAAAAGCCAATAATTTAGGAGATATATATGAAACGTACCTATCAACCCAGTAAAACCAAAAGAAACAGAAAATTTGGTTTCAGGGCAAGAATGAAAACAAAATCGGGACGTGCTGTTCTGGCAAGAAGAAGAAGGAAAGGAAGAGCTAAACTTTCAGTAGCTGATGAAAGAAAGCCTTACTAAAAAAGAGCGTCTTGGAAAAAAAAAGGATTTAAATAAAATTTTTGCCTTTGGTAAAAGTTATAAATATAGAGGGGCAAAAATTTTATTTTTGAAGAATTCTTTGTCTTTTAGCAGATTTGCAGTTATTCTTGTTAGGAAATTTGGTACATCTGTTGAAAGAAATTACGCAAAGAGAATTTTTAAGGAATTTTTCAGGAAGGAAAAAAATAAAATAAATCCTTATTATGATGTGATTTATGTTTTATATCCTGGTGATTATAAATATGAAGATAGGTTAAATCAGTTTAATTATCTTATGAGAAAGGCTAAAATTGCTGAAAATAGTTAATAAGATAATTTCTACTATTCTCATATTTCTTATTTTGTTTTACAAAAAATTTATATCACCTTGGTTACCTCCTTCCTGCAGGTTTTATCCAAGTTGTTCTTCTTATGCTGTAGAGGCTTTAAAAAAGTATGGTCCATGGAAAGGTTTTTATCTTTCTGCAAAGAGACTATTGAAATGTCATCCCCGGCATCCAGGTGGTTATGATCCTGTGCCCTAGATTGGAGAAATTATGGAAAAAAATACCTTTCTGGCTATTTTATTGTCAGTAGTAGTTATAAGTATTGGTTTTATGATTCAAACTACTTTTTTTATGCCGGAGGAATCCCTTCAAGTACAAAGTGCTGGTCAGAAAAATAAAGACAAAAATTCTGAAAAGGAAATTTTTCCTGTAGAGACTACTCAAAAAGAGGAGCTTAAAAATAAAACTTCAGAGGTGATTTCTGAAATTGACAGGAAAGACTATATATCCAAAACAATAAAAGTGGATACAAATAAATTTGTAATCATCTTTGATACCAATGGAGGGGTTATTTCCTCACTCTTTTTAAAAGAGCATCAAAATGAAGAAAAAAATGTAAACATGATTTATACTGGAAGCAGGAATTCAGGTGCTTTTGGTCTGGGATTTGGTAATAATACGGAATTTTATATAAAAGAGCCTTTTTCTTACAGTCATAAAGAAGGAAGCAAGGAATTTATTTTTGAAAGGAAATTTCGTCTGAAAAATCAGGATGGAAGTCTTACAAGGCCTTTTTTATTGAAAAAAACATATGTTTTTTATCCTGATGAATATATGTTTGAATTAAAAATTGAAATTATCAATTCTGTAAGTACAATTCTTCCTTTAAATGATAACGGGATAGCTTATACCCTTTTTACAGCACCCCAGATTGGTCCTGAGTTTAAAAAACTGGATGGAAGAAATGAATATCGCCGTTATTATTATCTTTCAGGAGATAAAAAATCCAAGGTTAAACTGAAAAATAACAGGGCAGAGAGAAAAGAACAGGTAAAATGGACAGCAATTGCAGGTAAATATTTTACTCTTATAGGAATTCCCTGTTCAGCTACTTCAAAAATTTTTTGGGCCGATGGGCCTAGAGAGAATTTGCAAAATAGTTCAGAAATGTTTTATTTGCGTTCTGCTCCACAGGGTTCTAAAGTAGAAGATATATATCGCTTTTATATGGGACCTAAAAATAACAGGGAACTTGGAAGGTACAATTTAAGTAATGATAATGTTTTTAATTATTCCGATATGTATCTCGATAAGGTTATAGATACAAGCTCCTGGCTGGGGTGGCTTGAGGCCATTCTTAAATTTATATTGGAAATTTTTCATAAAATTATACCGAATTTTGGTATTGATATTATTCTTATGACAATTCTTATTAAAGTTATTTTCTTTCCCATTACGCATAAAAGTTATGAATCAACAGGAAAAATGCAGGCTATACAGCCTCAAATTAAGGAATTACAGGAAAAATACAAAAAAGATCCGACAAAATTAAATAAGGAAATGGCAAATCTATATAAGAAAGAAGGAGTTAATCCCATGGGTGGATGCCTACCCCTGCTTATTCAGATGCCTATATTCTTTGCGCTTTACGGTTTATTAAATAAATACTTTGATTTAAGGGGAGCAGTTTTTATTCCTGGCTGGATAAATGACCTTTCGTCTCCTGAATCGGTATGGAATTTTGGTAAGTTTACAATTCCAATATTAGGTTGGAATGATTTAAGGGTTCTGCCTATTGTTTATCTGGGAACACAATTGATAATGACAAAGTTTACCCAGAGTCCTGCCGGCGGCGGGCAAAGTGCAATGCAGACAAAAATGCTAACTCTTGGAATGCCTATCATGTTTTTTTTCATACTGTATGATATGCCTTCAGGATTGCTGATTTATTGGATTTTTTCCAATATTCTTACAGCAATGCAGCAGGCTTATATTAGTTGGAAAAGAAAGAAGGAAGTACGCCGGTAAGGGCAGTCTGGAGGAAGCTCCTGTATGAAAATTTGATAACCAGGAGTTATTTTATGGTAAAAGAATATGAAGCCAGAACAGAACGGGAAGCTATAGAGAAGGCTGTTTCTGATCTGGGAATGGAGCAAGATCAATTTGATGTTGAAATTCTTGAATCTGAGCAGTATGGTTTTTTCTTTAAAAGAGGAATGGTAAAAATCAGGGTTCATGTAGATGAGAAGCAAGCAGTTTCCAGTACCGTATCTCAAATAATGAAACCTCAGGGAAAAACGGAAGAAAATATAATATCTTTTCTTTCCAAAACATTGGAACTTATGGGTTATCCTGGTAAAATTTCCGCTTCTTTTAAGGAAAATGGAAAATTGGCTCTTGATATAACATCAGAGCATTCAGCTATTCTTATAGGTAAAAAAGGTAAAAATCTGGATGCTATTCAAATGCTGGTAAATGTTTATTCAAGTAAAATTTCCGATGAAAATAACAACATTAAGGTTATTGTTGATTCAGAAAATTACAGAGAAAGAAGAGAGGAAAATCTTATAAGGCTCGCCAAAAAAACAGCTGATCAGGTTTGTAAAAGCCGCTCTTCCAGGCTTTTGGAACCTATGAATCCCTTTGAACGGCGTTTAATTCACATGGCTTTAAATGAAATGAATGAAGTTATTACACAAAGTGAAGGTGAGGGACTTTATAAGCAGGTTCGCATCATATATAAAGGTAGTAACAGTTAATCTTTATTCTGTTAAAAAGGATCAGGACTTTCCCTAATGTATGAGTATGAAATAGAGGGTGGTTTTCCCATTAAAGGCAAGATAAAAGCCAGTGGGAATAAAAATGCCGCATTACCTTGCATTGCTGCTGCCATTTTGACAGATGAAGAGGTAGAGCTTAAAAATATTCCGGATATAGAAGATGTCCGTGTAATGTTGAAAATACTGGAAAATTTAGGTTGCTATATTCAGAAACTGAGTTCTAACCATCTTAAACTCAAAATGGGAAATATAAAAAATGAAGTTCCTGAAGATTTGGCAGCTTCTGTAAGGGCATCCATACTTTTTGCAGGGCCTCTTTTAGCCAGGACAGGAAAGGTTATTCTGCCTCCTCCCGGAGGAGATGTTATTGGCCGTCGGCGTCTGGATACTCATTTTTTGGCTCTTGCTGCTTTAGGAGCTCATATAGAAATTGACGGGCAGTTTACCATAAGCAGTAATAAATTGGCAGGAGAGGATATTTTTCTTGATGAGGCTTCCGTTACAGCCACAGAAAATGCCATTATGGCTGCGGTTCTGGCAGAAGGTGAGACGGTGATACGAAATGCCGCTTCTGAACCTCATGTGCAGGATTTATGCTTTATGCTTAATGGTATGGGAGCAAATATAAAAGGAATAGGCTCAAACATTCTTTACATAAAAGGAGTAAAGAAACTTGGAGGAGTTTCTTTTACGATTGGGGCTGATTTTATGGAAGTAGGCTCTTATATCGGTTTGGCAGCAGTAACAAGGGGAGAACTAGAAATAAGTGATGCCAATCCTGAAAATATGAGGATGTGTAAAATTGCTTTTGGTAAACTTGGTATTCACTGGCAAACTGAAGGAAATACCATTTTTGTACCGGCAAATCAGGGAATGAAAGTACAAAGTGATCTAGGGGGTATGATTCCTCAAATTGATGATGCTCCCTGGCCGGGATTTCCACCGGATTTAACAAGTATTATTACTGTTGTTGCTACCCAGGTGGAAGGAACTATTCTTATTCATGAAAAGATGTTTGAATCCCGTATGTTTTTTGTGGATAAGCTTATTTCAATGGGGGCAGGGATTATCCTTTGTGATCCCCACAGAGCTGTGATAACAGGACCTCGTTTTCTTAATGGTTCCCAGTTAGTTTCACCTGATGTGAGGGCTGGTATGGCCATGGTTATTGCGTCTCTTTGTGCCCGGGGAAAAAGCCGTATTCAAAATGTTTATCAAATTGAAAGGGGCTATGAATCCCTTGTGGATAAACTGAATTCTATCGGGGCTCATATAAAAAAGATAAAAGATTAAGCATTTTTCTTTCTAAAGTTTATATCAGAAGGATTTAGAAAGATGCAACTTTGGTATTTTCAATAGGGAATTATATATTATCCACAGTTTTTCCACAATTCAGAATAAAAATTGTAGAAATATGTTGAAAAGTAACAGTTGGAATGATGAATTTTTTATTCTAATTATTTTTATATAATATAAAGATTTATTTGTATTCTTATTAAAGAATGATTATTTTTTATTTAAAGGAAAAACCTCTTTTCCATAATTTATCCAGATTTTTCCACTATTTATACACATTCAATCCGCAGTTTATACCCTATGGATTTTTTGTTTTCCAGAAAAAGACAGCTTCCATAACATTCGGGTAAAGAACTTTGAAGAACTTTTCGTATTTTATAAATGTGGACATGGAGGGACTTTCTGAATTCCCTGGAATGAACAGGAAAAATTTCTTCCATGAGGGAAAAAGGGATATAGGAATTTATAAATTCCATAAATAAAGAGGCTAATTTATGTTGAAAAGGGCTTAAAGCTGTTTCTTTTCCATCTATTTTTAAAATATTGCCGTCATGTGAAAGGGTATGTTTTCCACAGAATATAAAGAATTCTTTTTGATAAAGGCGGGATCTTATAATGAGTTCGTTACAATCCCATGGTTCTTTAAGATAGTCAGAAGCTCCCATTATAAAAGAGGCTTCAAGAAGTTCTTTTGGACCAAAGGCAATAAGGCTTTTGCATGATGGTTTTGTTGAAAGATTTAATAATATGTGAGCTGGAAGAATTAACTGATCTGAATCAAGGAATTTATCATAATTAGATAAAAAAGAGGATTCCAAAGCCCAACCAGGATAATTGCGTTCCAATTCATGCTGTAAAAGAACGGGTAGCATGCAACATACCCGTTTAGGTTTTTTTGTGGTGTATGAAGAGATAAAGATTAACCCAGAAAGACCTGTGCTGTATTATCAATGGCAAGAATGGTTTTACATTCGCTGCACCTGAAACGACCAGCTTTGGTGGCTTTTAATTTTTTTGAGCAAATGGGACACCGGAAAATTTTTGGGAAAATCTTGCTGGATTTTGGCTCTCTTTCCACTTGAAAGAAAGTAACAGCTTCATCCAGGTTATCTTTTATATTGAAAAACTGGGAAAAGCCCAAAAGCTGGAAAACTTCATATACTTTGGGCTGGATTTCTAGAAGAACAAGATTTCCCCCTTTGGGTTTGGTTGTTTTAAGGAAGGCTGTAAAAGAGCCGATTCCTGTACTTGAAACGTAATTAAGGCTTCCACAGTGAAAAATTAGCTTTGTATAGCCTGCTTTGATGGCTTTACCAACTCGTTTTTGAAAAAGATTGGAATTATAAGTATCAATGTAACCTGTTAAATAGAGAACAAGGCAACCTTTTACAGAATCAATTTTCTGTAAATGAATTTTGAGGCTATCATCTTTTTCAATATCAAAATCAGCTATAATATCATTATTGGAATTCATATTATTGATCACCTTTAATATACCCTAGTAAAATGTTACATTTTGTTAATTCTATTTGGATAAATCTTTTTTGTCAAATGCAAAATGGCTTAACTTTTATTTTTGATATAATAAGGAGAAAATAAATTCAGCTAGGTAATGGATTAAAAAAAGGATATATGCTCTTTTAAGATTTTTTCTTTTTTTTCTGAACGAATAATGGCATTCCGGATAACACTTTTTAATTCTCTTACGTTTCCAGGCCAGGAATGTTTAAGAAGTTTCATAAGGCTATCAGGGTGTAATTCTTTTTCAGGTGAATCATTAGAAAGGAAGTACTGGGCCAAGAGAATAATATCTTCAGGTCGTTCCCTTAAAGGAGGGAGTTTCAGGGTAAGGATGTTGAGTCTGTAAAGGAGATCGTTTCTAAAAAGTTTTTTCAGACTCATTTCTTTGAGATCGGCAGAGGTGGCACTAATAATCCGAACATTGCAGGAGCAGCTTACAGTGCTTCCAAGGGGAGTTATTTCTTTATTTTCAAGAAGCCGGAGAAGTTTTGTCTGCATAAACAGGGGCATGTCGCCTATTTCGTCGAGAAAAAGGCTTCCTCCATGGGCTGCCTGAAAATAACCTATCCGGTTTTGGGATGCGCCGGTATAAGCTCCTTTTTTTACACCAAAAAGTTCAGATTCCATGAGATATTCCGGGAGGGCAGAGCAATTAATGCATAAAAATGCCCCTTGTCTGCGGCTTTCCCCATGAATAGCTTTAGCAACGATTTCTTTTCCCGTGCCTGTTTCTCCCAAAATAAGAACGGTATCATCGTATGGGGCAAATTGCTTAATATTTTTCCGGATATTCTTTATGGCCTGAGAGTTACCAATCAGACCCAGATTGTCCGAAAAGTCAGGATTTTGGGAGTTTTGAGAATCAAGGCTGCAGCTGATAAGAAAATCCAGAATTTCTTTTTTTTCATGATGGCAGGAATAGTAATGTATTCCTGAATGAACCAATTTTATAATTTCAGATATATTGTCTTTGTCAGCAGCAAGGATAAGGCAGCGTGCTTTTTCAGAAGGATTTAAAAGTTCAAGATTTTTTTGAATTTCCGGGAAAGAAAATTCTGTTATAATAGCATTGGGTTTAAGAGAATGCAGCATGTCAAAATTCAGATTGGTACAGCGGTGGATCTGAATAAAGGGAGGAGTTATGGATTTTAATCTCATATAGGCAGCATCCCCGAGACAACAAAGAACAAGCATAATCTTCTTCCTATAGCTTTTTTTCTGATTGGAATTACAGGAAAATATGTATGTTAGTCCATGATAATTATAAATTCATGGATTTCCTGCCAGTCAATTTTGAGAAACCTGCTTATCCAGCGGCCGGTTTTATAATGAATGCGGGGCTGGCTAAGAACCAGGGCTGTCAAAAAACTTAAACATCCGGGCATAATAAGGAAGAAAGATATGAGAAGAGTTCCTGGAAGTTTACTGTAATTATAATCAGAATATTTACTGGATTTATAATCCAGTTTAATGGCCATCAGATTTTTTTTTAAAAGAGTCCGGGAAAAAAAGAACCCTCCAAGACTCATGGCTGCCAAAATGGCAATAAAAAGATACTCCCCTGTATAATGGACAGCCCAAAGGATGATAATGCAATCCAGAAAGGGGATAAGGGCTACCATAAGTACAGCGTAAAGGTATAGAACAGCATATTCAAAATCAAGGAATTTAAGAATGCATTTTATATCCAGCATGATATGACTTTAGCACTATTTTTTTTTAATCGCAAGAACCCGGGAATTATCTGGATTTTATCTTTTCCGCAATAAGAAGAGAAAAAAACAGGAGATGTTCCAAAAGCCGCCAGGGAAGAAGGAAAGACAGGATGGCCTTTCCGAGTAATTTGACTGTAGTGCTGTTGGTGGGTTTGGATTTTTTTCCTGAAAAAACTTCAAAACAGCTTAGTCCCCAAAGGGATAAACCCTCCGGCAGGGATGATTTTTGTCTGTAGAGCCACAGGTTGTTCCCCTTGATTCCCTTGCCGGTCAGAAGGAGGGTTGGGGATGATTTTCTGATAGCCGTTAATACATCCGGTTCTTCTTCGGCTGAAAAACGTCCGGCATAGCGTCCAACAATCTGCAATTTGGGGAAGGACGCTTTTAAATTGGATTCAGATTTGATGATGTTTTCTTTTTTGGAACCCAGGATATATATGGATTTTCCATTTTTTTCCAGTGCACCCAGAAGGCGTATGGTAAAAGTAAAGGGGTTGAAAACCTTTGGTTTTTTTAAACCCAAAAAGGCGGCAGCAAAAGGTAAGGCTGGAGAAATACAAATGTTCATGGAAGAATTTTTAAAACAGGCTTTATATTCCCTGGAAAATCGGGTTTTCATAAGGTCTTTGTAACTCAGGAAGCAAATTTGTCTTGCTTCTTTTTCTGAAAGAAGAGTTATTATATTCTTTTCGATTTCATCTTCCTGAATGAGACTTACAGGAATATCAAAAATATGAATTTTTTCAGATAGCATTTATATTATCTCCAAACAGCTGATTATGGAGGCCAGGGCAAAGATACTGGCCGTTTCCGCACGTAGAACATTATCACCCAAAAAGAGAGAGGAAAAGCCTTTTTGAGTTAAAATTTGAATTTCTTCAGGAGCCAGGCCTCCTTCTGATCCAATAACTATAAAAATTTTGTTTATGGATTTTTGTTGATGCAGATATTTTAATCCCCGGCTTTTCAGTTTTTCCTGATGACAAAAAAAGCCGGCCATTCCATTTCCATCCATGGATGGGAGGTTCTTGAAGGAGGTAACAGGATGGAGTTTTGTATCAATGGGAGAACCGCTTTGCTGTTGTGCTTCCCTGATAATTTTTTTCCACCGTTCATATTTTTGTTCTTGTTTTCCCGAGAGCTTGACTTGGGAAAAACGGCTGTTTAAAAGGGTAATACCATGGACTCCAGCTTCGGTGGCCTGACGGATCATTAAGTCCAGTTTTTTTCCTTTACAGAGACAGAGGCAAAGTTCAATATTAAAGGCTCTTCCATGGCGCTTTACTCGATTCAGAATATGAAGAGATGCTCCGGTGCCTGATACCCCTTTTAGCTCCGCTTTATAAATTCCGGAATTCGGCACTTTTATATAAAGGGAATCCCCTTCCTTTAGACGACGAACCCGGCAAAGGTAATGAAAATCTTCAGTTTTTAGAGGCAGGAGTGAGCCATTTGCGGGAAGGCTGTCCAAAATGAGTTGTTTCATTTGTTTTCAATTAATTCCATTACTTTTTTCAGGCTTTCATCATATTCCAGATCAAAAACAGGAGGATCGTCCATTTTACGGTTTTCTTCATTGCGAATCATAATGTGGAGGAAGCGGGAATCCAGGTCAATCCCTTCTTCTTTAAGGCGGTTTATAAAAGAAGCCGTTTCAGCCTTTGAGGGGTGAGGGGTTTTAGAAATAAAACGGCCTATCCTGTTTTCTTCCAGAAGGATTTTATAATCGTCTAAATCTCCATCTTCAAATTCGTAACCTTCAACAATAACATCCGGTTCAATTCCGGTTTTATCAATATTGGCTCCACTGGGAGTATAATAACGGGCCATGGTCAACTTTATGGCACTGTTTCCCAACATGAGCATTTGCTGAACAGATCCTTTTCCATAGGAGGTTTGCCCTATTATGGTGGCTCTTTTCCTGTCTTTTAAGGCACCTGTCAAAATTTCTGAAGCCGAGGCAGAGCCGCCGTCTATAAGAACATAAAGGGGAATATTTTTTTTCAGCAGAATTCCTTTGGTCGCTTCAAAAACGTTGTTTTCTCCGGGAATCCGGGAACGAGTGCTGACAATAACACCTTTGTTGAAAAAGAAATTTCCAATATCCACAACAGAGTTGAGCAGGCCGCCGGGATTTCCCCGTACATCAATAATTACGGAACTGACCTTTGTTTTTTTGAAATCCTTGAGAGCTTCCTTTACCCGGTCTGCCGTATAGGGGGTAAATTGAATAATCCGTAAATATCCGATATTTCCGTTTATATAGTCCCATTTTACTGTGGGAATTTCTATGACGGCCCGGGTAATCAATACATCAAAAATAATATTTTCCCCCCTGAGAATAGAAACGGTAACATCCGTATTTGCAGGGCCTCTTAAGAGGTTGGAGGCTTGATCAGTTGTAAAATCCTTTGCGCTTTTTCCATCAATGGCATAAATATAATCTCCTGAATGAATGCCGGCTCTATAGGCTGGGGTTCCTTCAATGGGAGATACAACCTTCACGTAGGGTTTTCTGCCATTGGCATTTCCTTTTTCATAAAATTCTTTGGAGATGTAAAGGCCTACGCCGCCGAATTTGCCGCTGGTCATATCTGTAAGACTTTGTAGTTCTTCTTCGCCAAGATAGAGGGAATAGGGATCATCCAGGGATTCAAACATTCCTTCCATGGCTCCTTTGAAAATCTTTTCAGGAGGAACTTCATCAACATAATTTTTTAAAATAAGATAATAAGCGGTTTCAAAAAGGCGCAGATAATTTTCGGAATTCATTGAGGAAGACTGGGCTGTTACCGTTGGGGCCAGAAGTACAAGGGTCAAAGCCAGTGTTAGTACCAAAGTAACAGAGAGCCAAATAAACCGTTCTTTTTTTTTCATCATGCTGTTATCCTTGTCATGACTCTTGAAAGTTTTAATAGTCCAGGAGCAATATGGCGCTTATAATCTTTTTAAACAAGATTTTTCATTGCAATAATTAAATTAAATTCCCCTTTATCACAGGAAAAGGGAATGGCGACCATGGGAGAGCCTGATAAATTGGGAAAAGAATGCCGGGGTCCTCGAACTACAGTGGGAAGAGATATGGCAATTTGATGTTCTTCCAGGTCTTTTTTGGCATTTCCGGCAATAATATTGACTATTTCACCCACCATATCCACTACCGAATCGTCCATGATGGTTATGGGTTTCTGTTCAAGGACAGAGACAAGTTTCAGGGATAAAATTTTGGGAAAACTGATTATAACTACACCGATAATTTCACCAGCCAGGCCAATAATTCCGGAAATTTCCCACATTCCCTCTTCTGAATTTTTATCAAAAAGATAGGGTTTTCCAGGAACAGCCCTGGAACCCAGAAATAATTCAAAAACAGACTGGGTTGCTTTAATAAAAGGATTAATATACTTAATGTTCATTTTAAGGGCCCCTTGAGATATTTATCGACTTTTTCTAATACAGTCCGGGCAGAAACAGGTTTAATGACGTATTCACTAACTCCCGCCTTGACAGCTTCAATAACATTATACCGTGCCGCTTCTGAGGTTACCATAATGACGGGGGTATTTTTATATTTTTCCATATTACGGAGTCCTTTGACCAAGTCTATACCATTTACCCGGGGCATGTTCCAATCAACAAAAAGCATATCGATCTTTTGTTTTTTTAAAACTTCAAAAGCTTCCATACCATCTTGAGCTTCAAAAATCGATTCCGAAGCAATTTTCCGATCTGCAAGGATATTTTTCAGAATCTTCCGAATAATCCTTGAGTCATCCACTACCAGTACATTCATTTTTTATCCCCTATTCCCCCGGGAGAACCGCATGAATGCGGATTCCCCTGCCGGGAAGACTTTTTATTTTGATTTTTCCATGAAGATCCCTGGAAAGTATTTTTTTTACCGCATAAAGTCCTGAACCAATTCCCGCCATCATATCAGCTTCTTTGGCTGTTGAAAATCCATCTTCAAAAAGATATTTAACCAGCTGGCCATTGGAAAGATTTTTTACTTCATCGGCTTTTTTTATCCCTAAATCTACAATTTTTTCACGTATGGAAGGATAGTCAAAACCCCTTCCGTCATCTTGATATATCAGGGAAAAATCATTTCCTTCTTTGGTGATTTCAATGGTTAAATTTCCTTCTGGTTTTTTTCCGGCCTTTTCCCTTTCTTCTGGAGATTCAATGCCATGGGACAGGGAGTTGCGAATCAGGTGAATCAGAACATCCTTGAAAGCCTCCATGGTTTTTTGTCCGGGTACAACAGAATCAGGCTTAATTTGTAAAACCGCCTTTTTCCCCGAAGCTTCACAGGATTTTTTGCATATAATTTGTAGAGATGATTCCAGAGATTTAATATCCAGGGTTTCTTCCCTTTCTCCATTTTTTTTGTTAGCCTTTCCTTCCTGGCCTACAAGGGCAGCCATTTTGCCTAACATACGGTCATAAATTCGTTTTTCATTTAAAAGGGTCTCGTATAACCCAATTAGCTTTAGATGTACTTCCATGGAAAATTCCGTATTTTCCACTTTCCGGAGGTACATTTCCATGTCTTTGGCCTTTTGGGCGCAGGATTCAAATTCAAGAGAAAAGGCCTCTCCTTTGATTCCGTGAACTATGGCAATCGTGTTTCGTACAATTTCCGGGTTGGTTGTACCTTTTTCCAGTTTTTTAAATTCTTCGGCAATCCGCTCCATACCCACAGTAAGAGATCTGAAAAAACTAAAGACAACGGCTCTTTCATGCTGCAGCATTTGATGAATTCTATCATACTGGTCAGCCATAACCTTCCGGTGCTGTTCTTCCTCTTCTTTCATTCGGCGGGACAGGGTTACATCGCTGAATACAAACATGATCCGTTCAACCGAATCCCGACGGATAATGCGGACAATGGAGAACTGTATATACCGGGCATCTCCCGGGATGCTTCCAACGGCAATCAGCTCCCGGGAAGGGAGTACATCGTTAATCATTTCATCCGAGCTGGTGGTGCTGTTGAAGGCCAAATCCAGGGTTTGTTTTAGTTCTTCTTTTTTTTCAGGGGACCATGCGGCAAAAGCCGTGCTGAGCAGTGGTTGGCCCTTCCATTCATTAAAACCGAAAAGGGTACTGAATTCCTTGTTATAGCTGCCTTCAATAATTAAGTCCCGGTCAACAGTACAGATGCCATTATCCAGACAGTCAAAAACAGCCTGCATGGAAGAAGAAGATTCTTCAAGGTTTTTTTTGCTTTCCGCAAGTTCTGCCCTTATTCCTTCTGTTCGGGTCAGAAGCTTACGGTTTTCCAGAAAGAAAAAAAGAAGAACCCCAAGGCACAGAACAGAGGATACCCTGGAGATTATCCCGGGAAAAAAGGAATTTCCCGGTAAGAAAGAAATGCCAATTCCCAAAAGAACCATCCCGCAGGCACAAATACATAAAATAGTGAACAATTTTGATTTATTCATAGTGATACCTCTTAATTGCCTTTTTTGTTGTAGTAGTTGCTAAATTGCTTGTCCGCATTAAGAATATGATTTTTCAGCCAGTCAAAAAGGAAAGTTATTAACTCTACGGAAGATACAAAATCATCCATTTCAAAACGCTTTATTGTCTTTTCAACAAATTCAACAAAGGCCAGATGCATGGCCATGTGGGCTTTCAACTCAGGATAATTACTCTCTTTCATAAGGCCTTCTTCAAAAGAAAAATGTTCTTTTGTGTATTCAGCCATTCCCCTGAGTACTTTCAGGATTGCTTCCTGCCCTCTGAGTTCAACCGCAGCAATATATACATCATTTAACAAGGATACCAATTTTGAATGCTGTTTATCAACACTGTCAATGCCAATTTCAAAGGCGCTGGACCACTCAATTATTTCATTGCCCATGAAGATCCTCCTGATCAAATTTCATACATAATAACACATATTTCCAAAGTAAAGTCTTTTAATCAAAAGAAAATCGGCATAAGATGTTATTTTCTACATTTAACCTTTACAAAAGCATTTATCCTAATTCATAGAACAGGCTTAAGGATATATGTAAACAGATTTTAAACTTGGAAGAAAATATTGTAAAGAAAATCCCCTTTTTTTTTTGGAAGACAAAGGTTTTTTGAACAGGGATTTTCGTATTATAAAAAGGGAGAGTCCGGCAGGTTGACCAGTGGAGGAAACAGAATTAGACTGGAAAGGGGCTTATGACCCGGATTTTGGGAAAAAAGAATAAATAGCTGAAAAGGGAGTATTATCCATGCAGGTAATTGCATTAGCCAGTGGGAAAGGAGGGGTTGGAAAATCTGTTCTTGCTGCAAATATGGCCATAGGATTGGCTGAACAGGGTAAAAAGGTTATTTTGACCGACCTTGATTTGGGAGGGTCAAATCTTCATTTGGTGATTGGGCAAAATCCTTCAGAGCTGACTATCAGCTCTTTTCTTGGTTCTTCCGGACAAAAAATGGAAGATATTGTTCAAAATACGGATTACAGGAATCTTTGCTTTATTTCGGGAGAAGGCGAAATTCCCGGTGCTGCCAATATTTCTCATCATAAGAAAAAGAAAATCATCAATAATCTTAAAACCCTGGATGCCGATTATTTGATTTTGGACCTGGGCGCTGGTTCGGGTAATAATATGCTGGATTTTTTTCTGGCTTCCGGCTGCGGAATTATTGTAACAACTCCAACTCTTACAGCAACTTTGAATGCCTATCTTTTTCTCAAGAATGTCCTTTTTCGTATGCTCTATTCCTGTTTTGAGCGAAATTCCCCAGCCCTTCGACACCTGGAATCTCTGAAAAAGGATGGGGTGTCCCTTCAAAAAGTATATTTGAGCAACTTGCTGAATACATTGCAGCGTCTGGATTCCCGAGGGACAGAGAATTTTGAAGAAAAAAGGAAAAGTTTTCATCCTAAAGTGGTGATGAATATGCTGGATGATCCGGGAGATATTCGCAAGGTAGACCGCCTGGTTCTTTCGGTAAAAAATTATCTTGGAATATCTATGGAATTCCTGGGGGTTTTATATAGAGATGAACTTCAGAAAAAAGCGTTGAATTCCAGAATGCCCGTTATAAAGTACAAACCCAATTCGGTTCTTTCCCAGGGGATTATGCGTATTTGTGACAAAATCCTTGAAATGAAGGAAGAAGAAGGCGTTTACATTACGGAAAAAAATGCAGAAATGAGCTGGTCTTCTGGAGAGATGGAAATAGAAGCCGAGGCTGATTTTAATAACAAGGTGAATTCCCTGGAGGAGCTTTTGCATTGCGGAGCCCTTACCCAGGGGGATCTGGTTGAGACCATTCGCATGCAACAGTATGAAATAAACAAATTAAAGAAGGAAAATCGTTTTATCAAGGTCAAACTGCTTAAAGCTGCGGAACAGGGGTTTTCCGTATAAGCCGGGTGCATTTTAATGGGATCAGAGTTTAAGGGAAACGTAAGCATTGAAATAGGGGAAGACAAGCTCGGGGCCAGGATTCGTTTTACTCCTGTTGATGGTGGAGACAGACATAATCTGGAAAGTCTTAAAGGACTTTTGGAAGAGTCTAAAATTGTTTTTGGCATTAATAAGGAGGCTTTAAAAGAAGCTGTTCTGGAATTTTCCGAGGCTGAAGAGCCCTGTGTTTCGGATGTAATTGCTCAGGGAACGCCTCCTGTCGGGAAAGAGGGAAAAGTTTATGCTTTTAAACCCTTTATTGTTCCGGAGAATCTGAAAACTGTGGAAAAAAAGCTCCGTTCCGCAGGAAAAAAACCGGTCATATATAAATTGTCTAAAGTCAAGGTTAACCGGGATAAACGGGTCAGGGAAAAAGGTTTATTCAAGGGCGGCCGGGAAAAAATTATTACGGTTGAAGAAATCCAGGAAAAAAAAGTCCGGGTTGAGGTTTCTCCCGAGGTTGAAAAGATTGGCTTTTTTGCTAAAGGAGATGTTATTTGTTCTTTTAACCAGTTTTCAGGAGAACAGATTACGGGAACAGATTTATTCGGGAATGAAATACCCGTACCCGTGTCTACTGAAAAAGAATTTTGGGCCGGTAAAAATATTATTCAGGAAAAAAGTGAATTCATAGCCACAGAATCCGGTTTTGTCCGTAAAGGAAAAAACTGGCTGGATCTGGTTCCATTTGCCAACCATGAGTGGACCATCAGGTTAAGCAAGAACAAGGCAGATTGCTATGTGGATATTATTGCGGGACACAAAGCCGCCTCTCCGCCGTCTCTGGAAGATGTAAAAAAAGAAATTAAAAAACAGGGTTATTCTGAAGACTTGCTGTTTCCGGATGAAGAAATCAAAGCCCTGCTGGAGCAAGGTTGTTGTTCAGGAGGAGCTCAAAGCTTCTGTCTGAGCCGGGATCGGGAAGGTTCTTTCAACATAGACATCAATTCGGCCCAGACAGAAGCTTATCTTCAAATGAGCAAAGGACGGGGCAAGGGAAAAGCCTTAAATATTAAAGAGGCCTGGAAGCATGTTCAAACTTTGAATATCAAGGGTTTGGATATATCCAGATTGAAAGAAGAGATTGTAAATTTTAATAAATCAGACAAAATGGACATCCGAATCCTTTTGGCCAAAGGGGAAGAACCCCAACGGGGAGAAGACCGGAGGCTTGAGGTGGAGGCCGTCTATTTAAACGAAGAGGAAACCCAAAAAATTCAAGGCCGTCTGAAAGAGGGCATGTCTTCTTCTTTCAGGGAATTTCCTATTGATAAAATTCAAAAAATGGCTCTTGTAGAGAAGGGGCAGAGCCTCTTTCATCTTCAGGAACAGACCGAAGGAAAAGAGGGGAGGGATATTTTTGGAAATGTAATCAAGGGGATTGAAGGAAATGACCCGGTTTTGCAGGTTTATGAAAATATCAACATTCTTGAAGGGAAGGGAAAATCCCGAATAACAGGAATTTTGGATTATTGCTGGGAAGAGAATGTATATTTCCTGAGGGTCAGGGAGCATCAGGATGCCAGGGTAATGGTTTCTGTGGCGGAAAACCATATGAGTGCGTCTGTGTCTTTTCTTCCGCCTCAGGGAAGCGGCTCCCCTGTCAGGGAAGGATTGCTTAGGGAAGCTCTTAAAAAGAAGGGTGTTGTTTCAGGTTTGCTGGAAGAGGAAATCTTAAGGGCCTGTGTTTTGGCACAGGAAGGAAAAATCGCCACAGAACATCTTGTGGCCGAAGCCAGAATTCCCTTTAAAGGCGGGGGGGCTCTTAAGTTCCTTGTGGGGTTGGAGCCTGGAAAAAAGAACAGGGTTTCAGTAGAAGCAGGCTGTTTTGTCGCTGCCTTTGCGGAATCGGATGAGGGGACGCCCTGTAATGTTTTGGGAGAGCCCTTTCTTCTTGAGGCAGAAGAGGGAATTGAAGCGGGAGAAAACCTTGTTCAGGAAGAAAAGGAGGGCCTCCGGTTTTTGAAAGCCCGGGCAACGGGAATGCTCTGTCTGGAAAAAGGACGGCTTATTGTCAAAGACAGGAAGAAAATTTCCGGTGATGTGTCAAGGGCCATGGGTAATGTTCAGTTTCCTGGTAGCATTCAAATTGCAGGGTCGGTTCTTTCCGGAATTTTTATCAAGGCGGGAAAAAATCTTCAAGTTCATGAGGTGGTGGAAGCTTCCCTTTTAAGTGCCGGCGGGTCAATTCAGGTAGGCAAGGGTATTAAGGGAGAAGGAAAGGCGGTTCTCAGGGCGGGAGAACAAATCGCTCTTGGTTTTGCGGAGCAGACAAACCTCATGGCCAATGGAAAGGTAAAAGTAAAAAAATACCTTATGAACTGCATGGTTAAATGCAATGCAGAAATTCAGGGTGCAGACAGGGGAAGCAAAATCCTTGGAGGAACAATAAAGGTTAAACATGGCCTTGCGGTGGGAAGTCTTGGTTCCAAAGCCGAGATGGAAACCAGAATTTCCTTTGGACAGGATTATCTGGTTGAAGACCGGATACGGGTGGTTGACCGGGAAATTGAGGAGATGCATCGACAGCTTTCTCTTATGGAATCCAGTTTGAAAGAAGCGGAGCAGAAAAAACAGCAAAACAAGCTCATGGCCTACAGGAAAAAAAAGGTTGAGATGTTGAAAATCCTTGAAAAGAAAGGAATTAAAAAGTTTTTCCTTCAGGAAAAATTTGAAATTCACTTTGATTCGGAAATCAAGGTATGGGAAACCCTCCATCCCGGGGTTATTTTTGAGAGCCATGGACGAAGCCTTCTTATAAAGGAAACACATGAGGGTGTCCGTGTTTATTTTGATCAAAATACAGGAAAAATTAAAATAAAAAAACTGATGAATAATGATCAGAAATGAGGTAATGTTGTGTTGTATGTTTATTTTCCCGAAGTCTTAAAGCCGGAAATTATACCGGGCCTGCCTGTACGGTGGTATGGTTTGATGTATTTGTTGGCTTTTTTTGTAACATGGCTTCTTTTCAGGTATCAGATCCGGGAAGAAAAAATCAAGGTTGATGATGAGGATGTTTCCAATTTGTTTTTTGTCCTGATTCTGGGGCTGATTCTGGGGGCTCGCCTCTTTTCGGCTTTGATTTATGATACTTCGGGAATTTACTGGAGAAAACCCTGGCTTATTTTCTGGCCCTTTAGTCACGGGCATTTTACGGGATTGCAGGGAATGTCTTACCATGGTGGATTGGTGGGAGTCGTGCTGGGTGGCATTATTTTCTGTTATAAAAAGAAGTGGTCTTTCCCGGCTACGGCGGACAGGATTGTGGCAGGCATTCCCTTGGGCTATACTTTTGGAAGACTGGGGAATTTTATCAATGGGGAGCTTTTTGGCCGTGTTACGACTGCTCCTGTGGGAATGATTTTTCCTCATGCTGAAAAATTCCCTTCTTCCGAGGCTTGGGTTCGGAGCCATGCTGCGGTGATAGGAATGGATATAAGTGCCATGTCTCAGGTAAATTTACCCAGGCATCCTTCACAGCTTTATGAAGCTTTGGGGGAGGGTATTCTTCTCTGGATTTTTCTTTGGTTTATTGTTCGGAAAAGAAAGACCTTTGAAGGAAGTCTTATTGGGTGGTATCTTATTGGTTATGGAGTAATCCGCTTTGTGATTGAATACTTTCGGGAACCCGATGCCGGGCTGGATTTTCCCCTCCTGTTTGGGGGTCCCTCGGCCAATTATACTTTGTCCTCCTTTTTGAATTTTACAACAGGGCAGATTTTTTGTTTTCTTATGATTCTGGGGGGGGGGCTCTGCCTTTTCTTTTTTAAAGTCCTAGACCGGAAAAAGACAGGGACAGGGCTGTTGAAATGAAAGGCTCGGGAAAAATTATACCGGTCCTTTTACTTTTTCTTTGTGAAGTCTCCCGGGCTTTTGCAGGGCAATGGATGCTGGGAGATACCCAGGCCTCGGTTTTTTTACCGGAAAAATGGTTCATTCAAAGTCAGGATTATCCTGATTCTGTTGTGTTTTGCAATCCGCATCAGAGCCTGCTTTTTCAGGTAACTTGCTATCCTGGAGAGAAATATGATTCGGATTTAACCATGATGGAGGAACAGCTTTCCCTGTTGGATGTTCGGGACGTGGAAAAATCCCGAATTTCTTATTTAGGGAAAAATTGTTCGCTGGTAGATATAAGCTTTCTTTCCGGGGGATCTTTGGTTCGGGGCTGGTTTTTATTCCTGGATAGAGACGATAGGGACTATGTTCTTTTAACCCTTGTGGCTCCTGAGGATTATACGGAGTTGTTTCCCCTGATTCTGAGCTGCCTAGATGGCTTTGCTCCTAATGAGGAAGGACGGCAAAGTCCTGGAGTCATCGAGTTTTTCATGTCTGCTTCTTCCAAGGAGTTAAAAGACAGCAGCATCCCTTTTGCCGGGAAAAATCTTTCCTTTAAATGGAGCCCCTCCATGGAAGAAGCCCGGCGGCTTTTGGTTGAGCGGGAAGCTGGAATTTTATCAGCCTATGACAGTCCAGAGGATTTTGAAAAAGCTTGGCAGCGCTATTATCAAATCCTGTTCAGAGCCTGCGCTTCAGGACTTGATGCGCTGGCGGGAGAAATGGGAACAAGGCTGGAAGGGCTGGGTAAACGGGAAAAAGCGGAAACCCTTTTGGCCTGGCTTCAGGAATTTCAATATGGGAGTACATCCAGTTTTTCCGATTTGCTTTTACCTGGGGAAGTTCTGCGTTCCGAAAAGGGAGACTGCGATGCTCTGGCCTTGGTATATATTATGCTTTTGAAGAAGATGGGAGTAGATGGGGTACTTATGGTTTCCAGAACCTATTCCCATGCTATGGCAGCGGTTCATGTTCCCGGAGAAGGCGCTGGATTTGATTTTAAGGGCAAACATTATATTGTAGCAGAGCTGACAAGGAAAGTGGCTTTGGGGCAAATTGCTGCAGATCAGTCTGATTTGGAGCAGTGGTTGATAATTCCTTTTGAAGATTACACTTTGGGCAGGGTGAATCTGGATGGA
>PDWI01005207.1_pt1 | contig 24707 bp, 13 predicted proteins | sample 1430891 | NCBI WGS metagenome assembly PDWI01 (sample SAMN01162508, study PRJNA174530) | Oral metagenome, whole genome shotgun sequencing project. | biome: Marine environment; feature: Marine mammal; material: Swab sample of the gingival sulcus; isolation source: swab sample of gingival sulcus...
GGTCGAGTCCGTGCCGTAGAAAATTGCATTGTCGGCGTATAAGCTGAAATAACGTTCGCCGTCCGCCTTGGATGCTGCATCGTGCAACGCCGTCAACACTGCGTCAATTTTGGCTTTCTCTTCTTCTACAGCAACGGCAAATGCGCTCACACTCAAGAACCCGATCACAGCAACTACCACAAAAACACTGAGAATTCCTTTCATACTCCTGTACCTCCTTCTTACATTAAATATGATTTCACCGAAACGCACAAGCACAGAACACCACGTTGCGTTATGGCTCCACATTCCGGCGGCAATCATCATGCAGAATTGTCAAAAAGCTCCTCCATTACGATATGCGACAAGCTATCAATAATCCATGAGTTGACAGCTCTGTCAAGCAATTTCCGCATGTCATTAAGAAGAACTCAGAGCTGCGAGACACACATTCCGCATCGGCTGGCAAGACCGAGACAAAGAGCAACCGCGTTATAAAAGAACGCCCGCCTGCATTTCGCGGACACGGTGGCAGATTGCGTTCAGCATCGGACGATCGTGGCTGACCATCACAATCGCGCTCCCCTGCCCGACAAAATCTGCAAGCAAATGCAGGATTGAGGCTGAGACCGAAGCATCCAACGCAGAGGTCGGCTCATCGGCAATCATGATTTTGGGGCGGGCGGCCAGAACTCTGGCAATAGCGACTCGCTGACACTGCCCCACCGAAAGTTCGGCCGGACGCGACTCAAGATCAAGCATCTCAAGCCCAACCTGTTTCAGCAGCTCACGCGCAATATGGCAGTATTTTCGTTTTTGCAGACGCGTTTTGCGATGCGGCGCTGTCAGCGGTTCGATGATAGTTCGCCAAATCGGCCAGCGTGCATCCAGGCTACTTACCGGATCCTGAAAAATCGGCATCAGGTACGCAGAGCGTGAAAGGTCGCTGAAGAGATGTCTGCTGCCGGCTTTGGCAGTCAGACGCCCATCCAGATAAATCTCGCCGCTGTCCGGGATGTCCAGAGTAGCGAGCAGCCGCAATAAGGTCGATTTCCCGCAGCCCGACGGCCCGCTGATACCGACGATCTCGCCTGGCCTTACTTTCAGTGAAGCGCTGCGCACAGCCTGGATAAGATGTCTGCCCTGTTTATACGTTTTACTGACATTCCGCATCTCTGCCAGGTATGTTGACGGACTGGGGTCGCCTGACGAAATTGAGGAAGCGATCACCCTGTACGTTCCAGTTTTCAGGGAGAGCGTCTTGCTGTCCCTCTCTTCAGGTCTGGAATACTGCAGACATGCCACGCCGTTTTTCATTGGCGGAGACACTGTGAGACAGGCCTCTTTTTTGCGAGCGCAGCGTGACACAAACGCACAGCCGGCAATCTTCGTGCGCAAGTCTGGAGGATAACCGGGCATGACTTCGGGCAGTGTCCCCTGCCGACCGGGAATAGCGCGCAGTAAACCGCGAGTATAAGGATGTTTCGGATTTTTCAGGATCTCCTCGCTTCTCCCGATTTCCACAATCTGCCCGGCGTAGCATGTGGCAATCCGGTCGGCATGCCGAGCCACCAGTTCAAGATCGTGGCTGACCAACAACAGCGCAGCGCCGGTTTGTTTCAAGGCGTCCAGGGTTGAATCGGCCCGGTCAGCATCTAAGGCGCTGGTCGGTTCGTCAGCGATAATCAGTTGCGGATGATGCGCCGCTGCCGCTGCAATGGTCGCTCTTTGCAGCATTCCGCCGCTCCACTGATGCGGATAATAGCGAATCATCCTCTCCGGATCGCTGATGCCTAAGTTGTTCACAGCTTGGACGATTGCTTCAGGGGGAATTGTAAGCCGATGTGCGCGCCATGCCTCTGCCACGTGAGCCGCGACCTTCGCAAGCGGATTACATGCTGCACAGGGATCCTGCACTACAAAACCGGCCACAACTCCCCGCAGCCTCCGCATCTCCCGCTGCGACGCTCCGATCGCCTCAATACCATCGATCACGATCGAACCGCTCAATCGGGTGTTTTGAGGCAATAAGCCGAGCGCGGCATGGGCCATAGTCGTTTTTCCGCAACCGGATTCGCCCACCAGCGCAAGGCATTCCTTCTCCCGCACAGCGAAACTGACGCCTCGCACTGCGTGGACGCCGGTGGCGTAGCTGACATTGACATCCCGATACTGAAGTGTATACTGAGTCTTCATGAATTTTTCGGATCCCAGAGATCCCGTAGAGCGTTGCCGATGAGGTTCGCAGAAATAACGGAGAGAAATATCAAGACCGCTGGGCCTAACAACAGCCAGGGAGCCAAGGTGAAAAAAAAGCGCGATCCGGAAAGCATAGCGCCCCATTCTGCTTTAGGCGGCTGAACTCCCAGCCCCAAAAAGGAGAGTCCCGATATCCAAGCAATCATCGATCCCAGATTCAGGGTGACGATGACGATTAACTGTGTCAGTACCCCGGGCAAAATGTGGGTGAAAACAATGCGAACCCAGCCGATTCCGGCCAGACGGGCCGAAATGACATCCTGTCTCTGGCGGGCTGTCAGCACGTAACTGCGTGTCAAACGCGCATAATAAGCCCAGGATGAGATGACCAGGGCAAGCAGCAGATTGATGAAACTCGGGCCTAACACGCCGACAACCGCAATCGCCATGACCATACTCGGCAAGGCCATCATAATATCCACCAGTCGCATCGCCAGGACGTCGAAGCTGCCGCCGCTCATACCGGCAATCAGACCGATAATCAACCCGGTGCTTGAAACAGCGAGCAGGACGAGCAGCGCCGCCCCAAGCGAGCGCAGTCCTCCATCCATCAGGCGGGCCAACTGATCTCTGCCGGCCTGATCAGTCCCCAAGAGGTTAGCTGCGTTCGGAGGCTTGAGTTTGTTGCCGTAGTCTGGGCTGTCCGGGTCAACAGAATACACGACGGGCCCGATCAGAACAAAACAGAGGAGCAGAATCCACAGAAGAAGACCGGTTTTCAAGCGATGATGACCCCATAAGCGCCTCAGTCTCTTCCTCCGGTTAAGCGCTGCCAACATTTTTTCATTTCCTCCCTACTCTCCGGTGACGCTCAGGAAACAGGAAAAACATATCATACCCGTCCTCCTTCGCGTATGCGCGGATCGAGCAGAAGACCGATCAGATCCACCATTGTACTGGCAATCACATAAGAAGCCCCGGCAATAATCACGAAGCCTTGAACAACCGGATAATCTCTGGCAACAATGGCAGTGAACACAAAACTGCCGATCCCAGGCCAGGTGAAAATCGCTTCAATAATGGCTGAACCGCCGATAAGACCTCCGACACCCAGCCCGACCACTGTGAGAAACGGCAAGAGAGCGTTCGGCAGAACGTATTTGAAAAGTACACGAATCTTGTTTGCGCCGCGCGCAGTTGCGACAAGAGCATATTGCGATCCGACCGCTTCCAGCATCCCCGCCCGCAGCAGTTGTGTCCAACTCGATGAACGGCTGATTGAAAGGCATAAGGCGGGCAGCATAATCAGCGCTGTATTCCCTTGAGAGAGCACTTTTCCCAGGCCCATTTCCACAATAATAAACTGCAGCGCCAAGATGCCGATGAGAAAAGAAGGCGTGGACGCGCCAATCTGGGTGCAGAAGAGAATGATGCGGTCGATCCAGGAATTGTGAAACGCCGTACATAATAAGGATAACACAATCGAAAACAAGGCAGCCATGACAAGGGCTAACGACGCCAGCTTCCATGTTGCAGGCAGCCTTTTGCCCAATTCCTGTATCACCGGCTTTCCATTCTGGAAAGATTCGGAAAAATCACCACGAATCACCCTGGACACCCACTGCACATACTGTAAGACATACGGCCTGTCCAGCCCCAATTCGCGGCGTTTTGCGTCAACTTCCAATTCAGTGGGATCGCTGACGCCTTGAGCTACGAGAATACGGTAGGCAGGGTCCCCCGGCGCCAGTGGCAGCAGACTCCAGATAATGACACTTGCACCCAGCAAAGTGAGTATCATCTGGCCTAATCGTCGACTAATAACCTTGGCGATCTCCAGTCCTGCCTGATGCGCGAGCACGTCCTTTACTTTCATACAAGACTCTCGGAACCCATCACGTTATCGGAAACGGGCCAGCCGGCAGAATTGCCATAAACATCGGCAGCCCGTTTCCTTTCAGATGAAACGTTATTTCACCTCGAAGGTCGGGGTATCATATTCTCCGGGCCTGGTTAGGTAATGCACAAAATACAGTCCCATGCCTGGATGATACTGTTTGTATTTATCGTTGACAACCACCCGATCAGTATGAAATTCCACAAAGAATTGCTGCGGGTCTTTTTCGATCAGAACTTCCTGAATCTGTTGCAGGAGTGTGCTGCGCGCCGCCTCATCAAATGTCACACACAGTTCTTTAATCAGCGCGTCCAGTTCCGGATTGGAATAGTGGCCCCAATTTCGGACACCGCCAGTGTAGTGATAATTCATCAAACGAACATCGACAGCCCCGCCAAATGCCATTGGCCCGCTGGAGGTCAGGCCCAGGTCCCAGGGCTCGGTATTATTGGCTAAGGCATCCAGAATACTGTCAACGGATTTAATCTCAACCTCAAAACCGGCCTTACGCAGTTGGGCCTGCATGGCTTCGCTGATCGGAACGAGGTCCGGCTGCTGCGGATAAATTAACAGCACAATGTGCAAACGTGTGCCGTCTTTTTCCCGGATTCCCTCATTGCCGACAAGCCAGCCGGCTTCATCCAGAATCCGTTTGGCTGCTTCCAGGTCGGTATGCTGATTCTGAACGGCGAATGGTGTCCATTCCGGATAGAATCCCGTTGCCTGCAGCACAACATCATAGAGGACATCATGGGCGATTTCAGCATAGTCAATAGACCGGATCAGTGCTTTACGCACCTCAATATCATCAAAAGGCGCTTTATTGGTTTTCAAGATCGCACGGAACCCGCCTGCGCTCGGCCAGCCATAGAGGAGATGAATGCCTTCAGTAGCGTCGATCACCGGTTTAGCCTGAATAGGCGGATAATTACAGATATCCGCTTCGCCGTTTTGAACGGCCAGAATACGTGCCTGAGCATCCGGCACAAACTGTACGGATACACCTGGCAACGCCGGACGACCGGCCCAATAGCCCTCGTAGCGCTCAAGGATCAACTCCTGATCGTCCAGGCTGACCACGCTGTATGGACCGGTATATATGCCTGCACCGGCCAGCTTATCGTAATTTTCTCCAACGGCATCTACCGCTTCCGCATCATAAATGAGAAAAGTGGATTCATGAGCCAGCGCCGCCACCAGTCCCGGATACGGTTCAGGCGTTTTCAGCGTAATTTCCAGCGGCCCGCTGATTTCAAAAGTTGTCCCCTCCGGAATACGGCTCTGAGCGGAAGCAGAATGTTCCATCTGACGCTCTATCACAGCGAGGACAGCCGCTGCATCCACCGCTTTACCGTTCTGGAAGCGTAAGCCCTCTCTCAGGGTCAGAATCCAGGTCAAATCGTCGCTTCGATCAAGGGATTTCAGCAGCCAGGGATAATATCTTCCGTCAGAACGGTACTGCATCAACAATTCCGCAGCTCCATACTCCGCCAGCCAAAAACCCTGCGTAACCGGGTCAAGACTCCTGATTTTGAACGACGTGACAAATCGCAGTGCTTCCTCGTCTCCTGCGAAAACCACATTACTGACAAGGACAAGACAAACAGCAAAAAGAATGAGCTTCTTCATGAATATGACCTCCATTTCCCGAACGCACAACACGCTCTGCGTTCAGCCTGTTATTGGGAGAAGCAGCGCAAAAGCACATGCTGAAACGCACGTTTCACACCATCTCCATCCCGGAAGATTGTGAAATTCCATCTGATTGTTACTAAGCTGTTTTTGAAGATAATTCTCTGCGGGAGATCACGAGAAGAGCGTTAGGTGAGGAGAAACGAGAGAGCTCTCATTTCTATAAACAGTCTATTCACCCTCATCCGGATCCCATTATCTCACACCCAGAACATAATGAAACCGATTATATACAGGCAGGTCTCCTGACTCAGGGCTGGAATCGACTGAAGGCTGCCTTCCCATCCTTTGCATCGGACAGTGGCTGAGTGCCGTCAATCTCACCCTTTACAGTGCCTGGGGGCGCGTCGGTTTTACACCGACTTCCCTATTAAGCCGTATGGCACCTGTAGACAGGTGTCGTCTTGGACGAACGTTCCGATTTTGTCAATAATTTTTTGTCATTATCATGCAAGCCGCCGGAATTCGGACGCTCCAGGAAGGACGTTACGATCAATATCGGGATTATCACGATGAGGTTCAGGATATAATTGACTGCTGATTCATCTCGTCTCTCATATCACCTTAAAAAGCCTGACGGTGAGTTCACCGGCGAGTGATACGAATCTGGTGAAACGACTGCTTAGAGCTATTTTTCTTCAGTATGTTCCAATGAATACCAATCTATTTTCCTGGTAATAAACATGACTGTGCTTAACACTGCAAGAAGGCCAACACTCCCCATTATTAAGGCATAATCTTCTAATTGTAAGACAATATAAAGGTACATGTAGAGAATCGTCAAAAGAGAAAATACAGTTAGCGTAAAGTATTTATTTTTTAAGATACCTTTTGAGTACCCAGTTATTAATAGCGTTATTGCTGATGCCGAAATCAAATAAGCATAATCAAAATTTAAGTGCTCAGATATGGATAACTGCAGGACATAAAACAAAATGACAGCCAAGCCAATGAGCAGGTACTGAATTGGATGGACTCTGTTTTTGTTAAGTATTTCTGAGAAGAAAAAAGCAGAAAATGTAAATACCACAAACATCAACGCATATTTCGACAATCTTGTTGCTTTTTGATACACATCGGCTGTTATGAGTAATGTAAGGCCGAAACAAGACGTATTGACCTTATATTGGTTCCCTTCCCAGTATTGTGGGAAATTTCTGTTGAGATGAAGAATTTTCCATGTTGCAGTAAAACCGTTTTGTGATATTTTCCTTTCGCTTGGTAGAAATGCGCCATTGAAACTCGGCGATGTCCAGCTAGATTCAATCGTGACATGTGTTTCTTCTGCCATTGGGGTGAATTGTATCTGTTCACTTCCATTCAGATTGAGCTTGAACAAAAACGATTTTGAGCTGTCACTTGGCGATAATGGAATAAGAGTGCTGACCCCTTCGGATGCAATATCTGTTGTTTTTAAGCCAGGATTGACCCCATAGCTATTTTCACCGAACCTGATCTGAATATGCTCTTTAATTCCTCTCAGGTCGCTGATGCCAATTGAAAATATGGACTTTTCCCAAAGAATATTTTCAGCATCTATATTCAATTGGCTCAGTCGTGGAACAGTGAATATCCCTGCAACTTCAAGTTGGCAATTATACAATACGGCCTCATAAATACTTCTGTACCTTATGTGAGGAGCGATATTTCCTTTAATATCTAATTGTTCTGGCAGAATGTGGAAATATTTAATTGTATATTGACGCTGATTATTTTTGCCTTTGTAAAATGACTTATATGGGACAGTAAAAAATGGGCCAGTCATGGTTTGACTATTACCCCATTTCTGATTGATTTCCTGTACCACAGAATCACGCCTTGATTCCCTTTCTCTCAGCAGTGATGAGATCATAGAAGTCGGAATAAGAAGCACGAAAACAAGGATCCCGATTGAGATAATTCTTATAGTAGCAGAATTGCGAATGAGGTGAGCTGTCTTTCTTAGCGTTTGTTGTGTATTCATCGTTTCTTTCTGGAAAATTTAACGCAGAGTACACCGGCGAATGCAACGAAGCCGCTGAAACAACTGCGTATATTTTCTTTTTACTCTTCGTTAGGTGATATGTATGTCTTGACCATTTCGTAATATTCTGGAATCAACTCAATGCCGATAGAATTCCTGTGCATTTTGTTGGCCACGATGTTTGTTGTCCCTGAACCCATAAACGGATCTAATACTGTATCGCCAACTTGGGTAAATAATCATTCCGTTGCCACTGAGGATGTAAATGAGCTTCGATCTCATCAACTAAAATTACCATCCGTCTTTGGGGTGGTTTACGTATCAGCTTTGATTGTGTTTTATGCTCTTCCCATGCCCAGACAATTAAGTATGCTAAGGCGACTATACGACGAACTCCTGCAGAAGCGTAGATTATCGGTATCTCGCCATAAGAATGTTTGATTGTTGGCATCCAGCGACTATCATTAGACAATCTTGTCGGTTTTCCCGGTTCTAAAAGGCCCAGATCTCCTTTTTCTAATCCTGGTGGAGATAACTGTTTTAATACACGTTTAAACGTTTCAAATGGTTCTCTTTCAGGGCTGTTTTGCCAAAGGATCCAATCCGAGATCAATCCATTTGACAGGAAGGTGACTTTTCCACCAATATTGTATTGGAGACCGTTCCAGATTTCATCCCTTGTGAAAATGAGTGGTTTAGAGGTTTTTGTTTTGACAGATTCTGCCCAATAATCTCTTACAGGATCCCACACCGCAAAAGCACCGTCAACACGGGCATAGATGAGCAAAGCAAGTATTGCTGGACGTTCATCAAGGGAGGACCATTCTTGTTTTTCCCAATCATATTCTGAGACGCCCTTATATTGAATCGGCTCATTCTCGTGATCTTTCTAAAATTTGTGGGTGACTCTCCCCAAGCAAGCTTGCTACTCATCTCTCAAAGAAAAGCCCGCTGTTTTTAGCTGCCGTATCACATCCTCGGCTTCTTGCCGAATATATGGAGAGGGATCTTCAAGACAGGCTTTGAGCGTTCCTGCCATCGATTGGGATATTTCCTTCTCTGGCTTCCATGTGAACAAACCATGAGTTCGGTCGTAAATATAATACGTTAAACCAGACAAGGCCTGAATGCGTATGGATTCCGATTCTATCGCCAGGCATTGAAACCAAAAAGGGAGTAAGCGCCTGGAATGAATGTGACCGACGGCAGCCAGCGCATTGGAGATGCTATATTCATCATCTGGATCGATTTCTTGCGTTACATACGATATAATACGTTCCTTTGCCTTTCCCCCGATCCACCGGGTATGAAACGTATCAACGATTACCAGCGCCTGGATCGTCATGGCCGCCGAAAATCCGACGGTCGGGATGCCGTTCAGATGAGCACCCATGCCAGGAATCGCTCCTGGCGAAGATTGGATCTTGTGGGTCATTTCTTGCGCAGCGTGTTCCGTTACGAGTCTTTTATCGCTAAGCAATGGAAGGATGTAGGGGATCAGTTTATGTCCTTTAGCCATGTCCAGGTCAGAGCTTTCTAAAAGAGCCTGGGCGATGGCGGCCGGGTCGTCCGATTGCAGGGCTGTGATGGTTTCATCCAGTTTCGGATTGTAGTAATAGATAACATGATGCGTGCAGAAAGCCAAGACCACGAGTCCGACAACAAGGATCGCGCTTTTCCAGTTTGTTATTGGAATTGTTATTTCCATCAGGACGTCTTTCCTCCCCTTGTGTGAGTGACAAGATTCCTGTTGACGTTTTCCATCTTCGAACACGTAAACAGGCTGTTGCATACGGAAACTAAGGATAGAATACCTGTCGTATATGTTTTCATTTGCTCTCGCAAAAAAGCGCCAGCTCTTTGAGGTGAACTCAGCGGCGGCCGATAGGCCGTCCGCTGAAGTGGCTGCTTCGACATAGCTTTCGCCTATTCTTTGAGAACCATGTCAATGCACATGACAGCAGCAACGATGAGTTGCCGTACGACATCGTCTGGAGGCACACGCTCAGATATCTGCAAAACATAGCTGTCTGCGCTGGTAAACAACTCCTTGCCGATTCCATTCCACTTTTTAGTAACATGCGCCAGCTCGGTTTCACCGTCCAAAAATTTAAAGTTCCATCCCGTCCATTTTCCCTTGAGATGGCACAGCGGTTTTTCATTATCGTCGAGGACAGTAAACGCTCCGCCTAACGAGAAGAACTTCTGCTTGAACATACCAATGACACGATCATGTTCATCCAGCACCTCTACCTTCGACAAAAAGAACGATACCCCCCTCTTGACACGAATGAGCTGATGTCCCTCCGGAGTCTTGATCTGTATGTCAAAAGGGGTCATTCTCTTGTAATCCGTAAACCTTAGGATCTTGGTCATTGTGCCTAGACGGCTCTCTCGACACTTCATGATAACTGTCCCACTGTCAGGATCATAGATATCGTAGTTATTGACTGCCTTGAACATTCCTACGTGTTCTTTAACGAAGTAGATATTTTTACTCAGTGCTGTATGCATCGCTGTCTCCTTAGCTTCATTTGTTTCACAGGCTTTGTCAATTCACCTGTCGAACCGGCAGATGAGGCGACTCCTGTGAAACGACGTGTTCTGCTCGTTTAATATCGTTATTGCTCATAAATTGTAACTAAATTATTCGAAGAGAATATTGCCGCAGGAGAAATAACAATTTCATCTTCAGGAAGAGAATCTCCAAAGCGTTCATGGACTTTTTGCTGCACTAGTGGATCTGAAAAATTAAATTCATCCATTTTTTGCAAATTCCCAACTTCAATATTGAGGGCACGCTTATAAATTTTCCAAACAAGTTCTGAACAATAAATGGTCTCATCTGACCATTCAAAATAGAGATCATACTGTTTTCCTTCAAATATCTTTCCGACTTGTAGCAATCTCTGAACTGCTTTTTCTGTTAAAATGTTTTCTGCGTTTGCAAGACGTTTGACAGAAAAATGTTTTCCTTTTCCTTGTGCGATCCATTTTTTAAGGGGAGTGAGCTTGACTGGCTCAACCGCTTCATAAACAAACGCATTATTGTTTTTGAGATAAACAATTCCAACATGAGAATACTTTGAGTTTGTTGCCTGTTGTATTGCAATACTTTGCCGAGATAATGACGTTTGAAAAATAATATCGCCATTATGTGCTTCATATTCTGAACGACAGCCTATGCTGTAAAATACTAATACGCATGTGAGAATAAGTTGTTTTTTCATCTTCAATGCTATGTGTTCAGTGTACTTGAACGTTTACAAGCTATAAAATGATTTCAGGGCTGAGTAAAACGAGTCCGCTGAAACGACGTGTTATGCATTAATATGATGTGAGATGTATGTCATGCCTGACCACTGACAGGGTTTCAAAGCCTGCCAGGGGTGATACAATTCAGCGAGGATCACTGTAGACACAAAGTTCACAAACCCACCTTACGCGAAAACATGTCTTTCATGGATGTCACTGCGTAACTTGAGTTACAAAGGTATTTTTCTTATTGTTTTGCATGTTCTCTGTGTTTTTTGTATCTTTGTACTTCGTAAGAACCTATGCATATACTTCGTCTCAGCGCTTAAGATCTAAACGCAGACCAGAGAAAGCCTTCGGTGATTATCTAATAACAAGACTTCTCACAATTTCATACGCTTCGTTGATGTATTGTATGTATCGCAGGTCGTCGATGAGCTGGCCTCTGAGGCCCTGTGTCATGACCATTCCCATAAACCCTCCTCCCGATTCTGCATTGTAGGCGTGAAAACTTTCCAGCATATGGAACGTATCAGCTTCGGGGGGCATGATGGTAAAGCGCGCTGACATGAACGAGCCATTACTGAGCTCGATATTTCCATAATGTAAAGCAATGGCGCGTTCTCCGGCTTCTCCGGCAAGTTTAAGCGCCAGGCCCAACCCAAAGGAGACGCTCGCCTGCACAGGCATAGCGTTGTATTTCTCATCCGGTTCAGGAAACTCTCCGAACAGGCTGAACAAAAGACTCACATCATCACGATCGTTCGGCATTAATCTGACCTGCCGGACATCATCGCCTTCGTCGGCAACGATCTTCCAATGATTGGGATATTGGAAGCTTGTATGCTTCCACTCATACAACTCCTGAGCCGACACAACTGAAGAAATCAGACACATGAGACAGCACATACAACACATTTTTTTAAACTGTAGCATAAGAACCTCCTCCTCGAGCATGAAACATCCATGACATTTGAAAAAACTGCGACATTCCTGATAACAAAGAGTAATGATGGCTTTCAGGACGATATCTGTCAACAGTTTTCGTCCCTCAGAATCTCTTTACACATGTTTTCACGGCCCACGACATGGCTACCAGCAGCTTGTATAATCAAGAGATACGCGCAGTTAACAACGTTTTCTTTGACAGAAATCCTGCAATAAAATAGTTTATTGCCATCTTCTTTCGTATTCCTGGCCGACGTATATGCTTTGCACTGGGTTAACTTCCGCTATTCCAGCAAAATTCGCCAACCACGCTCCCGTACTGTGATCTAACGTATTCCTGAAAGTCGAGGAGGAAAAACAATACGTACAAGTATCAAAGCGTTTCGTATCAAAATGACGGAACCTATCAAAATTATCTCTTGCGAGGAGCGAATACAGGCTCTCAAAGACGCTCATCAGCATGATCTGACATGAGTGTCACCTTCCGTTCACCGCGCAACATCATGTACGACTGTCCTCAAAGATTGGCGGAGTTCCAGGAACAGTGTTTTCTTGCGATCGTTCGGAATCCAGACACAATGGTTCAGACACTCCCATTTTGTATGCGATACGCTACAGTAGTTGTCCATGAGAAGCCTCCTGTCTCAGCTGCCTTGAGCGATTCTTTGAAGGGAGCCTTCTTCCAGTTCCCGAAGAAGTCAAACTTTGTGTGTCTCCCCGGGAGTCCTTCACTCCCTGTCATCCTGAGGAGTTTACGACGAAGGATCTCCTGCATATAAACAGAAGAATCTCACACAAGAGGTCTTTCGAGTGTATTCCGCCTCCGTAAATCTCGTAAATAATATAGACAGATAAAGGAAAGCCAATTACGAGATATATTGTTTTATCTGCAGTTACGTTATTTACAGAAAAAGCAAGATAAGACAGGAAGCCAGCAACGATTAGCATGTAGATTGAAATAACATGAATATATTTGGGTACCCAAAATCCAATTCGTATCTAATGGAATGTACTTTTTATTATGGTCAGTAGCAATATAAGCTGCGCTATGTATCTCAGATATTCCATTTGTCAGGAGAGTGCACCTTGAAAACAAGTATATTTTTGCTTGGTATTTCTATGACTGATTCGATTTTGCAGTCATGCCAATCGTCCTTTCACATTGTTATTTAGCAACAAACTCAAAATTTTGTCAAGCAATCTTGTCTGAGTAAACTAAAATCGCGCAGAAAGAACAGCTAAGTTTTGCAAAGCAGACGTGAATTTTCTGCTCAATCTGGCGCAAAAGCATATTCCCGCTGCTGCCGTAAGCTGTACAAAAATCTCTATGTTCGCCCAAACCTGACAGGATGGGAGCAAAAACAGGCTGTAGAATTCCAGCCCATCTTTGGCCTTTGTCCGCTAGACTGAAAAAATCATAGCAATAGCACAAAGTATCCCTTCCAGCATTTCATAATACGTACTGAATCCGGCTAACACTGGGCAAAACAGACGGTTACATGCTCTCTTTTGATTCATAAATTATCGAAAAATTAAGATTTTTTTGAGAAAAAACATTTGACACAACAACCTCATCTTCCGATACTGAACATCAGTAAATCTGAGAGCTTATGTATGCTAAATGCAGAATGGATTCAACGCTTAGAGGCAACACAGCTTTTGTAACAAAACAAGAACAAAAAGTGTTGATGACCCCCAGACGAAATTTTCGTGTTGAAAGATGTCGCTGATTGATATGGATATTCTGAAATTTGCAAAACAGCATAACACCAAAACAAACTTACTCACCAATGAACCCACTTCACCAGCGATTTCCCTCGCAGATGAAACAGCGGTTGTTCCTCGCAGAAGCGTGAAGTTCAAACATTCAATATCTGATTCAAAATCTGTCCCAATGACAGTTGTAAATAATTTACTGTTCGCAGTCGAATTTACATTGGACAAGCAAGCGAAAGAGGCGTTAGACGAGTGGCATGCCTTTAATCCTTAGTGCCCAACGAATCTGGCTTTAAACACACACACTTGAAGTAGAGTTGATTCATTCATGTGAAGCACGTTGTCCACAAGATGACGTACAAGAAGGAGGCGTCTATGAATCACCGGGGGATATTTTCGCGTCTGCAGGACTCACAAATTGTAAAAACCTTATGTGTCTCTGTCGTATTTCTGATGATATGGCTGTCGGTTGAACCGGCTGTAGCAGACCTGCAAGAGGAGGAAATTCCGTATAACTTGGAAGAACGATTGGAACAAATTCGAAATAATGTTGATTGGGAATTTCGAATAGAATCAGGAGGCGATTCAGAGGGATTGCTTAAACAACTCCTTCGAAGAAATCGTCAAAACGATCCGCTAGGGAGGAGGTTTTCGCCTGCAAGAAAAGGGTTCCCCTTTGCCAATCAGCAGTCATCTTTCTCTCCAAGAATGCGACCGACTCTTCCAAGACAAGCCTCGACAACGCAGCCGTTGAGCTCGCTCTTCTCTCCTCAAGTCCCAATATCGAATGCTGATCCGCTCGCTCAATTGCCATCCTATGTCAAGGACAATCTTTCAGACGAAATTTCTTTGCCTGCTCAAGAGAACCAACCAACGTTATTAGCCCAAGTTGATACGGCAATAGCCAGCGATGCCGTTCCGGCGTCAACAGATACTACAAAATCTGCCGATGTTTTTGAGTCTTCTGATACTGAAACGGCAGGTTCAGTTCCCCCTCTTGCTGAACAAAATTCAGATGCAATTGCCGACGACAACTATATGTTGCTTGCACAGTCATATTGCTATGATCACTATGTTGTTGGGCATGGTTCCTCACGTCAAGAGGCATTTATCGATGCTTATAACCGAGTCGGAGGGCAAAAGAGCCTCGGCTATACCCTGAATGCCACTCATTGGTGGGGAGGAGCCGTAATTCAAGATTTCCGTTGCAGCAGTGGGGTTGGTGATGTGGCCATCATCCATGATGAGGCGCGAGATAATCCCAGGCTTTCTGTCCCAGCTTATGTTGTGTGGGGGGGGATTTGGAGAGAAATTTATGCACCGATGGGAGGGCCTGCTTCCTGGCTCGGTGTGCCGACGAGTGATGAATTTTGGGCGCCGGATGGGCAACGGCAACAGAATTTCAAAGGCGGCTATATCAAATATTCGCTACAAACCCATACAGGAAGGACGTATCGCTGGCCTGCGAAGGATAGCAATAAGTGGAGAGCGGAATATCATAATCAATTTAATCTCAATGCTGCTCCAACATACGTACGTAACGAATCAACGATAGATTATGATTGGGGAACAAATCCGCCAGGGGGAACCTGTAAATGGAATCAACCATGTTGGGGCGTGTGGAAAGATAATTTTTCCGTTCGTTGGACGAAACGACAATACTTCACCGAAGGTCGTTATCAATTTACGGCAGGTGCTGACGACGGCGTCCGGGTATGGGTAGATGGCAAAGTTATTATTAATGAATGGAGAGACCAGGGATATACAGAATTCAAACGTTCGATTACACTGACTGAAGGCTACCACGATCTGAAAATCGAATATTATGAAAGAAATGGAACTGCTAGGATTAAAGTCAAATATGAGCGTTTGAATCAGCACAATCTGAATGTAATTAAAGAAGGCACCGGGGTTGGCGGCGTTGTGGCAAGCGGCATTACTTGTGGAACTGACTGTTCGGAGTACTACGATAGCGGAACCCAACTTGCTTTAGCAGCCATTCCCGACACCGGATCAACCTTTGTCGGATGGGATGTCAATACCTGGGAACGCGATGGCCACGCTTTGAGCGATATTACTATGGCTGTGTTCAATGGCCGAATTTATCAGGCATTACGCGGGATAGACAACGGCATTTATACCCGCTCCTCTGCCGATGGGCAAACCTGGACCGGCTGGGTCAAAGAAGGCCGCACAAAAGGCAATGTCGGTATGACTATATTCAATGGCAGGCTCTATCAGGCAGTCACCGGCAGCAGTTCAAAGTATGTCTATACTCGCTATACCAGTGATGGAACAAATTGGAGTTCCTGGAAATATACAGATACCTCAACGGCAATGACCGGTTACAATCTCAGCATGATCGTGTTTAATAATAGGCTGTATCTGGCCGGGCAGGGACCAAATAATGAAGTTTACTGGCGTTCAACAGCCGATGGCGACAACTGGTCAGCGTGGGAACACTATGGAGCGACCAAAGGCGATGTCAGCATGGCCGTCTTTGATGGGATACTGTATCAGGCGATCACAGGAAGCAGCTCAAAGTATGTCTTCACGCGTTCTACGTCTGATGGCACGACCTGGAGTTCATGGACCAATACTGATGCAACCGTTATGAGTGGCCTGAATATCAGCATGGCCGTGTTTAATGGCAAGCTGTATCAAGCCGGACAGGGGCCTGATGATAAGGTCTATTGGCGTTCTTCTGCTGATGGGGAGAACTGGTCGGTCTGGGAGAACAGCGGGAACACGATTGACGAAGTCAGCATGATCGTGTTCGGCAATCGTTTATATCAAGTAGCGCGGGGCAGCAACAGCGAAATGTTCATACGTTTCACAACTGACGGCCAAAACTGGACAGACTGGCAGGCAGATGGCACCACCGACGATGTCGTCAGGATGATCGTGTTTGGTACTAAATTGTATCAGGCGATCCGTGGACTTGACGACGGCGTATATACACGCTCTTCAGCGGATGGTCAACACTGGTCGATTCGCGAAAGCTCAAATTATCAGTGTAATGGTACGGGAGATTGTATTCTCACGATGGATGCTGCTAAGAACATCAAGGCGCGTTTTGCCCGGAATGGTTTGGTGGCTCATTGGAAGTTTGACGAGAACGAGCGCGATTCTTCCGGTAGCGAGCATCATGGAACCCCCTCTGAGGCAATCCAATATGCCGAGGGTAAACTTGGCAACGCCGTAGTCTTTAATGGAAGCAGTCAGTATATCACCACTAGAGATTCCGAACGATGGCTGTCATTTGGTGGAGCGCAGCCATTCTCAATCGAAGCCTGGATTAATCCAAAGTCTGGTGGAAATGGCGGAACTGTTGTCGGAAAGTTCAATGGAAGCGTACAAAACGAATATCTGCTCCAAGTTCTTCCGGACGGCAAAATTCGTTTCCATCGGGAAGTCAGTCCGTTTGGTTTTAATTCCGAACAAGCCATTCCCTTTGATGAATTTACACATGTTGTTGTGACCTACGACGGTACAGACATGAAAATTTACATCAATGGTAAATTGGATAGCTCCCAATCGCGTGGAGCACAATCTACGGCGACAGCGACGCCGGTGTTGATTGGCGCGCGCTGGCACAATGGCAGTCCAGAGGACTTTTTCGATGGCATCATTGATAATGTCAAGTTGTACAATCGCGCCTTGACGCCGGAGGAGGTCAAATATTGCTACACACCGGACACGTCAGGATTGATTGCGGCATGGCCGTTAGATAAAAACACAGAAGATATTGGCCCGAATCGCTTGAACGGCACAGCCGTTGGTGGGTTGAGTTATGTTGATGGCGCGGTCGAAAAAGCGGCGAATCTCAACGGTACCGATGCCTATATTGAATTCGGCAATGCGCCCTATACCGATTTTCGCGGAGATGAAGAGTTTACAGTCAGCATGTGGGTAACGGGAGATTCGCGGGGTATCGCGATGGGACGCTTACGCTACTACTTCCGCTTTACAGATATTGGTATTCAGTTCATCTTTAAGCAGAGTTTGCTAGATGACGATCCGTATATGCTGCTTATCCCGTATCCTGCCAATTGGAATGCTGCGGATTGGAACTGCGTGACCTTTGTGTACGGCGATGACGGTGCACGGCGTAAGATTTACGTGAATGGTGTCCTGGCTGGAGAAAAAGATCATCTGCCGATACAATCGCTCTATCCACTCAGCACTCTCAAAATCGGAAAATCCGATTATTCTGGCGGCATGTATTTCTCAGGAAATATCGATAATGTCAGAATCTACGACCATGCCCTGCCCGCGGAACAGTGTAATTGTTCGGGCGATGTGCGCCCCTATCCCTTATCGGACGAAGAACGTGAACGTCTGAGTAAGTTGGGCATTCAGGAATGTATGCCAGGCTCGGGCGATCCGGTTAACTCCATCACCGGTAACTTGCTGCAACAGTCCAAAGACCTGGATATTCCGGGATTAGGCAATTTGGATTTCTCATTAATCCGCACATACAATGGACAGGATGATCGCGACGGCCTGTTTGGGGTCGGCTGGACCTCGTTCCTGGACGTGTATCTACGCATTGCCAACGACGATAGTGTTGACGTGCGTTACCCGGACGGTTCCGGCAGGTATTATATCTGGGACGGCAGCGAGTATCTTCCGGCTCAGGACGCGATGTTTGAAACGCTGATCCGCACGGCGAACGGTTATGCATTGAGCCGACCGGATCAAACGACGTATCTCTTCGATGAAGACGGACGCCTGACGACTATCCGCAATCGATTTGGACATGAGATTGCATTAGTGCGAGACTCCCTGGGGGCGTTGACCAAAATCGTCGACACGGTGGGGCGTGAAATCCTGGTGACGCAGGAAGGCCGTCATATTACGTCAATATCCGATCCAGAAGGCCGCACCTTGCGCTATGCCTACGATGCCGAAGGCAATCTGACCCGTTTTACGGACGCCAACGGTGGCGCGCGGCTGTATGAATACGTCAATCACCATATGACAGCCATCACCGACCCGGAAGGTCACCGCTATTTGCAAAATGTGTACGACAGTAAAGGCCGGGTGATCAAGCAGATCGATACCAGCGGCAATGCCGGTACCTGGGATTATAGCGCATCAAACGAGACTCTCTTCACTAATAATATCGGGCATACCACACGCTACGTCTTCAATGAACGTTCACAGGTGACTTTGACCGAAGATGCGTTGGGGTACACTGAACATTCGATCTATAATGCCGACAACCTGCTGGTCTCTTTTACGGATAAACGCGGGAATACCCGAACTTATACGTATGACGATAAAGGTAATGTGCTGACAGAAACCGATTTCGCAGGCGCCACCACAACCTACACCTATACCGCCACAAACGATTTAAGCAGCGTGACCAATGCCTTTGGTGCCACCACGAACTATACCTGGGATAATGGCAAACTGCTCCGGATTGAATATCCTGACGGCTCAAGCAATCAGTTTACCTATAACCAGTATGGACAAATGCTGACCTACACCGATGCCAATGGTCATACCACCATCCACAGCTATAACACGGAGGGCTTGTTGGGTACCATCACCAATCCGCTGGGTGGAATCACGCGATATGCTTATGACAGCGTTGGGCGTCAGATCAGCATGACAGATGCCAATGGCGACACCTCGTCCTTCGAATATGATGGCAACGACAATGTCACACGCATCACATTTCCGAATGGGTCCAGCATGCTGGTGGAATATGACGGCAATAACAATATCGTCAAGAAAACCGACCGTCGCGGCGCAGTGACGACATATCAATACGATGCCAATATGAAACTGGCGGCTGAAACCGATGCGCAAGGCAATACGACACGCTACGAGTATGACGCCATGTACCGTCGAATTCAGTCTGCAGACGCGCTGGGAAATGTGACCCTCTACCGGTATAACGCGTGTGATCAATTGACGGAAATTGAAGATGCGCTTGGTGGAGTGGTGAACATCGAATACGACGGTAACGGGAATATTGTCAGCATGACCGGGCCGTTGGGCAATCGGAGTACTTTTGAATTCGATGTGATGAATCAGTTGGTGAGACAGGTGGATGTGTTGGGCAATGTGACTGCATTCAGATATGATGCGCTGGGGCAATTGTTGGAAACCACACAACCCAATGGCGCAAGTACGCAATATACATACAATGTTATGGGCCGCCTGACAGAAATCCGCGACCCGCTGGGCCAGGCATGGCAGATGGGCTACGATGCAAAAGGACAGACGAACAGTGTCACAGATCCACTGGGACGCACCACGACTTCTGAATTTGACGCCAACGGCAATCTGCTGAAACGGATCGATCCAATCGGCGCGATCACGTTATTCGAATACGATGCGGTTGGGAAAAGAACTGCCGTCACAGACGCCCTGGACAGAACCACCCACTACTCCTATGATCATGTGGGGAATTTACTGACTGTTATCAGTCCCTTAGGGCATACCGTGTCCATGGCGTATGATGCCGGAGGCAAGATGACCTCGATAACGGACGCCACCGGCGCAAGCAGTTCATTCGAATATAATGCGCTGGGCTTGTTGAGCAAAGAAACCGATTTTGGCGGGAATGCCACATTATATGACTACGATGCTGTCCAGAATTTGGTGAAACTGACACAGGCTGACGGCGCGTTCCGGACATACGCATACGATGCATTAAACCGGCGCATCAGCGAAACCGACCCTCTCGGCAATACGACACACTTTGCCTATAATGCACTGAATCAGTTAGTGCGGGAAACCAATGCTTTAGGCTATATCACCTGCTACGAGTACGATGCGCTTGATCGACTGCTCAAGGAAATCGATCCGCAGGGCAATGTCTGGCAATTCGAGTATGATGCGGTCGGGCGCTTAGTTTCGCAGAGTACCCCGCGCGGCGCAAGCATGCGCTATAGTTACGACCTGAACGATCAGGTGATCTCTGTTCGCGATCCCCTGGGCGGCGAACAGACCTTCACCTACGATCCGCTTGGGAATGTCTTGAGTGTGAGCGATGCATTGGGGCATACGGCGACAATGGTGTATGATGAGGCCAATAACCTGATTGAGGAAATCGACCCGCTGGGCAGCAAAAGCCTGTATACTTACGATACGATCGGCAATCTTCTGGCCGAGAAAGATCCCCTGAATCGCGTGACTCGTTATCTGTATGATGATGGCGATCTGATGCGCGCCATGATCGATCCCTTAGGCAATCAGACAAGCCTGGAATATGATCCGAACGGCAATCTGACGCGTATGACGGACGCCAACGGCAATACCGCTGCGTTTGAGTACGACCCCAACGGACTTCTGGTCGCGGAAACCCTGCCGGGCGGACAAACGACGCGCTACGAGTACGACGCCATGCAGAATCTGGTGAAATACGTCAACGCCAAAGGCAAGGCGTCCACCTTTGAGTACGATGCTCTATCGCAGCTTTTGCGGGAAACGGACCCGCTTGGAAATTCAACATCGTATACATACGATGCGATTGGGCGCTTGAGACGGGTAACAGATGCGCTTGGCAGCGTGACCTCGCATGAATATGACGCGTCGAGTTGTTTGACGAGCACGATTGATCCGAAAGGTGGCAAATGGCAGTTTGCCTGCGATGCTGCGGGAAATATCATTTCAGAAACCAATCCGCGCGGGGCAACCACCACCTATACCTACGATCTGCTGGATCAAGTGACGGCGATCCGCGATGCTTTGGGTGGCGAACAGACAATGAGTTATGATGCGGTTGGGAATGTGACCGGCATCACAAATGCAAAGGGAGAGACTGCCACCTTCGCCTATAACGAAAGAGATTGGCTGGTAGAACGGCGCGATGCCGAAGGCCATGCCACTCGCTTCCAACACGACCGGGTTGGAAATATCATCGCGGAAACCGACGCCTTAGGCCGTACAACGCGCTATAGCTATAACGACAACAACGCGCTGACGGCAATCACAAACGCGCTGGGCGGAATCACACGCTTTACGTATGATAAGACCGACAATATTGCGGCGATCACCGACGCCAATGATCATACCACCCGATTCGCCTACGACGCAAACGACATGCTGATTGAGGAAACGCTGCCAGGAGGCCAGATTACGCGTTACGAATACGATGCTATGCAAAACCTGACAACGTGGATCAACCCGTTGGGCAACGCCTGGAATTATGCCTACGATGAGGTTGGCAGATTGATTCGCGAGTCTGACCCCTTAGGAAACAGCACACGCTATGCGTATGACGCGCTTGATAATCTGACTCAAAAGACGGATGCCAACGGCAACGTGACAGTGTACGGCTATGATGCCCTGACCCGCCTGACCTCAGTGCGACAGGCAACAGGTGCAACCACGCGCTACGACTATGACAGTGTGGGAAATCCCACGACGATGACGGACGCCAACGGCAACGTGACGACGTTCAGTTACGATTTGCTGAATCGTTTAAGCAAAGAGGTCAATCCTTCCGGCAATGTCTGGCAGTTCGAATATGACCCTGTTGGCAACCTGATCACCCGCAATGCCAATGGGCAGGTGACGCGCTACGCTTATAATGCCAACGATCTGTTGATACAAATCGAGCATTTCGACGGCAGCAGCGTGGATTTCGGATATGACGCGGTTTCTAATCAGGTGACGATGACCGACCGTCAGGGAACCAGCAGCAACGAGTATGATGAACTGAATAGATTGGTGGCTGCCGTCAATCCTGCCGGATACAAGGTTGGGTATGAATACGACGCGGTTGATAATCTACTCAGTATGACCTATCCGGACAGCCGCAAAATCAGTTATGCCTACGACGCGAACGATTTTGTGAAAGAAGTGCGGATGCCGGATCTGAATCTGTTTGCAATCACACGCGATGCCGCCCAGAATATCAGCAGCATCAGTACTGCTGATTCAATGCGGATTGAATACGCCTGGGACGCGGCGGAACGCCTGACCGAGGTGCGTAACTTGCACGGCGGCAAGATCATCAGCGCCTTTGCCTATACCCTCGATTCGGTGGGCAACAGGCTGAAAGTAGAAGAGGAATACAGTTGGGGCACACCGCGTCAGTTAACGCATACCTATACTTACGACACGCTCAACCGTCTGATCCGCTCTGAGGATAATACAGGCAATCTGACGGAGTATACCTTCGACGCGGTGGGGAATCGTAAGGAGATGAAAACCACACTGGCCGAAGCAAAACCGGAATATCTGCGAACCGCCTATCGGTACGGTCCTGAAAACCGTTTGACAGGCATCAAAAATTTTGTGGACGACGGTTCCGGCCATGAGATTCTGCGGGACGAGACCAATATTGAATTCGATGGATTGAATCGCGCTGTACGCCGTACTTACAACCAAAACGGCAAGCAGAGCCGGATCGACTACATCTATGCCGGGCTTGACCCGATTGCCGAATATGTCACCTCCGACTCCGGTTCCCATCACGTCAACTACTATCGCGGCGCCGGCAGTCTGCTGGGCCTGACACAGGTGGATGCCCAGAATCAAGCCGCTCCGTACTATGTCCATACCGACGGCCTGGAAAGCGTCAGCGCCGTCAGCGACCCACAGGGCCGTCTGGCACACGCCTACCGCTACCGGGATTACGGAAACGTCGTGAATGAATTCGGAGATCCTGCCGGGGCATCGAATTTCGCGTCCCCTCAGAATCGTCTGGCCTTCACCGGTCAGGAATGGGATCTGCCCACTGGGTTGAATCACTTTTTCGCCCGTGACTACGATCCGGAAGTCGGCGTCTGGCTCCAGCAGGATGCGTATCGCGGCGAGTTCGACGATCCGGCCACGCTGCACCGCTATGCCTATGTGACCGGCAACCCCACCACCTTCATTGATGAATATGGATTTTGGGGACTGAAAGATATTGGAAAAGGGCTGAAGAAAGTCGGTAGCGCGATTAATGAATATGTAATCAAACCTGTATACGATCATGTCATTAAACCAATCTACGATCATGTCATAAAACCAATCTACGATCATGTCATTAAACCAATCTATGACAAGGTCCAACAGACCAAACAGCAAGTCACACAACGTGTCCAACGGGATTTTAAAAAACTGCCGCCAACGTTCCAGCAGGCTCTCAAGACCGGCAAGCAGCTTGTGACCGGCGATGCCATGAAGATGAATACCAGCAGCATTAAGCAGGTCTGGAACGATCCGGTGGGGACGCTGATGTCTGCCACCCAGAAAGCCGAAAAATATGTCGGCTGGGTGGATGACAAACGAAAGTTCTATCTCAAAAACGGTATTAATAGCTGTCAATTGTTCTTGGACCAGGGGAAAATCGGAAATTTAGGCAAAAAACTTTTTTTTATTAATCCTGTTATAGGTATTAATTTGCAACGTTCTCAAGATATTTGGGATATTGGACATGTTTTTGACAGCAACTATCGTAAACAGGCTTGGGAAGGGATTAAAAATAACGATTTGAATAAACTAATACCAGTTTATGGAAATTTCTGTGGCCCTGGATGGACAGCAGGTAGTAGAGAGACTTCTATGGATGAATATAAACGACGAGCTAAATGGGATAAGGAATATCGTGAACAGTCCGGTCCACAAAATGATACGGATCAATTCTGTATGTATCACGATGATGACTATCAAAGTAGTTACGGTTGGGATAGCAATCAAAGAATCAAAGCGGATTTAAAATTGATAGGAGGGCTATTATTGACAAAACCGGAAAATGATCCACGAAGTAGAGGATACACCAAAGCTGCAACGGGACTATTTGTATTGAAAGATACTGGTACTATTATAATAAAATCGTACCCTTTGTATCAAGGTTATAAAGGGGGAAAATGGATTATAAAAAAGGTTTTTTAAGATAATTTAGCAGCATGAAATAAATTCACGGATGGTTGTCAATAAAAACGTATGCAAACCGATGATTACCGTTGTGCGCAAACCCAGGTTTCGAGCAATTCTATAGAAAATCCTAATTAGGGTTTGCTGAACAACGCATTTAACCCCGCACCATCCGGGAAGCAGAATGGCTGCCAACTCAGTGTGGTACAAAAATCTCGTTTTACCATTCCT
>PDWI01002978.1_pt1 | contig 24699 bp, 22 predicted proteins | sample 1430891 | NCBI WGS metagenome assembly PDWI01 (sample SAMN01162508, study PRJNA174530) | Oral metagenome, whole genome shotgun sequencing project. | biome: Marine environment; feature: Marine mammal; material: Swab sample of the gingival sulcus; isolation source: swab sample of gingival sulcus...
ATAAAATAATCCGCACTCCAAAAGAACCTGATAACCATACCAGCAAAAAAAATCAAAGTCAATAAAAAAAATACATGCCGGCAATTCCAGGCCAGCCATAAGGAAATGGATCTCAAGCAGCAAACAAATTGTTTCAGCAGGATACAGCGATTCGGTGATACCTTTTCTTCCCTGTTCGGAGAATTATCTCGCCGTTGGTCAGGTCGCCAACCGTGACAATCCGTTCAGGATTCTCGACCCGTTCATTATTGATATAGGCGCCTCCCTGCTGAATCAGACGCCTTGCTTCACTTTTAGATTTCACCATCCCGGCAGTATAAAAAATTTGAAACGCCGCGATCCCCTGACGCAATTCACTTTCTGGAATAACAGATGATGGAAGTTCAACTCTTTCATTCCGGGACAAAAGCGCATGCAGCCCACTCGACGGGATGAGATCGGCTGAAAGGCGAATATCACCAAACATGCTGGCGGCAGATACAGCCGCCTCTGCCGCCGCTTTTTCCCCATGGGCTATCAACGTGGCCTCAAACGCAAGAATTCGTTTTGCGGCATTCAGCTCCGCACCATGCAATTTCTTTACCGCATCAATTTCTTCCATCGGCGTAAATGTAAATAAGGACAGAAAACGTGAAACATCCTGGTCTTCCGTATTGACCCAGAACTGAAAATAATCGTATGGGGGCGTTCTTTCCGGGTCCAGCCAGACAGCGCCATGATGAGTTTTACCCATTTTGACGCCAGAGCTGGTTGTAATCAATGGAAAGGTAATCCCGAACGCCTGCTTTCGTTTTTCCCTTCGAATCAAATCAATTCCAGCGACGATATTTCCCCATTGATCACTTCCTCCCATTTGAAGCGCACAATCATATTGCTCCATCAGCTGCAGAAAATCGCAGGCCTGAAGAACCATATAATTAAATTCGAGAAAGCTGAGTCCTTCTTCCGATTCCATCCTCATACGGCAGCTTTCCATCTTTATCATGCGGTTGATACTGAAATGCCTCCCAACATCCCGAAGAAATGGAATATATCGCAATTCTTTCAGCCAGTCAGCATTATTGACCAATAAGGCCTGATTATTTTCAAAGCGAATAAACCGCTGCAACTGATGTTTTAATCCGGCTACATTTTCCGCCACCAGATCTTCCGTCAACAGCTGCCTTGCCTCTGTTTTTCCCGAAGGATCACCGATCAGACCTGTCCCCCCTCCCACCAGAGCGATGGGACGATGTCCGCATCTTTGCATATGTGCCAGGGACATAATGGGAACGAGATTTCCGACGTGCAGGCTGGATGCGGTAGGATCGAACCCGATATAACAGGAGCGGCCCGGTGTTGACAAATAATCTCTCAGTTCCTCATCATGTGTTGTCTGTTCAATGAATCCTCGCTGGCTCAAGACATCCAGGATATGTATCATCGCTAACATCATCTCCGATTATTTATTGGCATATTCCACAGCCCGCGTCTCGCGGATTACCATGACCTTGATCTGACCCGGAAAGGTCATGGACTCTTCTATCTTTTTCACAATATCCTTGCTGACCAATACGGTTTCCTCATCCGTAATCCGGGTGGCTTCCACAATAACACGCAATTCTCTTCCCGCCTGGATGGCATATGCATTTTCAACGCCTTGAAACGCCGTGGCAATGCTTTCCAGATCCTCAATCCGCTTTACATAATTTTCCAGGAGTTCTTTTCTGGCTCCCGGCCTTGCCCCGGACAGGCTGTCCGCCGCCTGCACCAATAAGTCATAAACGGTTGACGGCGGGACATCTTCATGATGCGCGGCAATGGCATTCACGACTTTTGAAGACTCGGCGAATTTCTTGGCAAGCTTGGAACCGATCAGGGCATGCGGTCCCTCCACCTCATGGTCAATGGCCTTTCCGATATCGTGGAGGAGTCCCATTCTTCGCGCCATTTTCTGGTTCAACCCGAGTTCAGCCGCCATAATCCCGCACAGAAAGCCGACTTCAACGGAATGCTGAAGCACATTCTGGGCGTAGCTGGTTCGGAATTTCAATTGACCGACATGGCGGATCAATTCCGGATGGATGCCATGAACGCCGAGTTCGAATGCCGCCTGTTCTCCAGCCTCTTTAATCGTATTGTCTACTTCCTGAACAACCTTTTTGACAACATCTTCAATCCTGGCGGGATGAATACGGCCATCAGCGATAAGCCGTTGCAGGGAAATCCGGGCAATCTCTCGCCGAATCGGGTTGAAACCACTGAGTATTACGGCCTCCGGTGTATCGTCGATAATCAGGTCCACGCCTGTTGCCGCTTCTATCGCCCTGATATTTCGCCCTTCCCTTCCGATAATGCGGCCTTTCATCTCATCATTCGGCAGCTGCACGACGGAAACCGTCCTTTCCGCGACAAAATCACCGGAATACCGCTGCACCGCCGTCGCGATTATCTTCTTGGCCTTTTTATCCGCCTCTTCTTTTGCTTCCCCTTCAATCTTTTTAACAAGCCTGGCCGCATCATGCCGGGCTTCATTTTCCATTGCCCGCAGCAACAGTTCCTTTGCCTGCTCAGCCGTCAGACCGGATATTTTTTCCAGCTGCCTGCGTTGCTCCTCAATCATATCGGAATATTGCTCATCTTTCTTCTTCAGCGAAATCTCCAGAACCGATATTTCCGATTCTTTGCGGTTGACATCATGCTCGCGTTTTTCCAGCTGCTCGTTTTTGCGCTCCAGATTTTCCTCTTTCTGGAAAAGCCGATTTTCCTGCTTTTTCAGTTCTGTCCTCGTCTCTCTGGTTTCCGCATCAAACTCGCCTTTCATTTTCAAAAGCTTGTCTTTTGCTTCCAGCTGCGCCTCTTTGAGCAGATTGGCGGCTTTCATCCTGGATTCATCTGCTATGCGAACAGCGTCATTTTCTGCGGTCAGGATTTTTTGCGAAAGCATATTCAGTTTCACCCATTGTGCGATCACATACCCAACCCCGATACCGATCAGCCCCATCAGGAAGCCTACAGAATTCATACATTTTCCTTTCATAAAAACCGCGCGGCTATACGCTGCTTCAGTATACCAGTTGCAGAATACACATGATCACGGAAAAACAGATATTACAGAAGGAAAGAAACAGTGGCGGGAATAACAGCGTATATGGCCTGAAAGGAGCCGTCAGGTTTTACCGGTCTGGAGAAAAATGATAAATCCCCCCGCAGATGCCGTGTCAACAAGTCTTTGAACCATGTCAAACATGGTGGGCTCCCCATAATCTCTTCAGGCTTTTCTGAAAACATCAGAACATGCACACCAAAACCAGCGGGGGCTCCCGGTATGGAGCTGTTGGATCAAAGCACGTATATCAATCACGAACACAGCAGGGGGAAAATTGCGTCAACGCATCAGTTAACAGCGCTATCCGCCTGCATTATCCATCCAAATTAGAGGAAATTTCTGCCCGAAAGCAAGTCGGGACGTCCCCTCTAATCATGAAAGTCATCAAATGATTGTAAGATATATGTCAAAAGTCGGATTATCTTAAAAATACATCCATTTACATCCGTCATCCCCATGAAAACCCCTGTTCCCCATATCCTGCCAACTGATCAAAGTTTCGAGAATTTCAACCCCTTCTTCTACCAGTTTACGGAAATATACGATTTCGCACAAGCCCAAGTCAAGGTATTTCATCCGAAATAAACATCGCGCAGGGGGAGCAGGGGGAGGAAAGCCTTGCGTTATCCCTCTCACAAAACCGCGTGTACGGGTTTCGTACACGGCTTCTGTTCCATCTTCTCCCCCGCTGAACGGGAACGTCCTCCCGGTTTGATCTGATCCATCTCAAACAGTCCGAATCCGGCACGCCGCTTGTTTGGGCTCGCCTCCTGATCAAGACAAGCGCCGCTTCTGCCGGACAAACACGAAACAGGGGAGAAGCATTTGCCTCTCCCCTGAAACAACGGATGTCCTGCTGGCCTTTTAAATTATCCGGCTAGCTGGATCCGGAATAATGCACGATTCAAAGCTGCTTTCGCACGGGAAAAATCAATCGTATCATCCGTATTTTTCTTTTCGATCCGATCACGGGCGCGCTCAAGGGCTAACCTGGCCCTGTCAATGTCAATATCCCGCCGTCTCTCAGCAGATTCCGCCAAAATCGTTACCTTCCCCGGAAGTGTTTCCGCAAATCCGCCGGAGACAAACACAAAGCGGTCTGTTCCGCCGGCGTCTTTATAGCGAACGGTCCCGATTTTCAGCGTACTCAAAAATGGCGTATGGCCCTTCAGAACGCCAAATTCCCCATATGTACCCGGGCACATGATGATTTGAGCCTCATCGCTGACAACAGACTTCTGGGGCGTTACGACCTCTATTTTCAGCTGATCCGTCATTCAACACCTCGCCTGAAAGTCGATATTTATGCGGCGGACGCCATTTTTTCCGCCTTTTCAAGAACCTCTTCAATCCCGCCGGCCATGTAGAAAGCCTGCTCTGGCAGGCTGTCATGTTTTCCATCACAGATTTCCTTGAACCCGCGAACGGTATCTTCAATCTTCACATATTTCCCCGCAACGCCTGTAAAGGTTTCGGCGACATGGAAGGGTTGGGACAAAAACCGCTGGATCTTACGCGCCCGGGCAACAGTGAGTTTGTCTTCATCGGACAATTCGTCAATTCCCAGAATGGCGATGATATCCTGTAATTCCTTATATTTCTGGAGGGTCATCTGGACCTGGCGGGCGACTTGATAATGCTCCTCCCCGATATATCCCGGATCCAGGATGCGGGAGGTGGAATCCAGCGGATCCACAGCCGGATAAATACCCAGCTCCGAAATCTGGCGGGACAGCACCACGGTTCCATCCAGGTGGGCGAATGTGGTGGCGGGCGCGGGATCGGTCAAGTCATCCGCCGGTACGTATACGCATTGTACCGATGTAATGGACCCCTTGTTGGTAGAGGTGATCCTTTCCTGAAGCGCACCAAGGTCAACGGCCAGTGTCGGCTGGTAGCCCACTGCTGACGGCATGCGGCCAAGAAGAGCAGATACTTCGGAACCGGCCTGGGTAAACCGAAAAATATTATCAATAAACAGCAACACGTCCTGGCCTTCTTCATCACGGAAATATTCCGCGCAGGTCAACGCGGAAAGGGCCACCCGGGCGCGGGCCCCCGGAGGTTCGGTCATCTGGCCGTACACCAGCGCCGCTTTCGGCAGTACACCGGAATCCTTCATTTCGTGATACAGGTCGTTTCCTTCGCGGGTGCGCTCGCCCACGCCGGCAAACACAGAGATGCCGCCGTGCTGCATGGCGATATTGTGCACCATTTCCATCATGATAACGGTTTTGCCCACGCCCGCGCCGCCGAACATTCCCATTTTACCGCCCCGAGGGAAGGGAACCAGGAGGTCGATAACCTTGACGCCGGTTTCCAGCAGTTTTACCGTCGTGTCCTGCTCGGTGAACGCGGGAGCCGGACGGTGGATCGGCAGCAGTTTTTCCTGGCTCACATCGCCAAGGCCGTCCACAGGGCGTCCCACCACGTTCAGCACGCGGCCAAGGGACGCCTCGCCCACCGGCATCTGGATGGGCTTGCCGGTGTCTTTCACGTCCATGCCGCGGACCAGACCGTCGGTTACGTCCATGGCGATGGTGCGGACCACGTTATCGCCCAGATGCTGGGCCACTTCCACAACAAGGTTATCGGCCTCATCGTTAATAGCAGGATTGGAGATGGTCAAAGCGGTCAGCAATGACGGGAGCTTTCCCTGTTCAAACGCAACATCTACCACAGGCCCCATTACTTGGGTAATACTACCAATATTATCAGACATTATTTCCTCCATCCACATGGATATTCCGTAAATTTCAATTATCCCTTAAGGGCTTCCGCACCGCCGACGATATCCATCAGATCCGCTGTAATCGCGGCCTGGCGGGCCTTGTTGAATGCAAGTGTCAGGGTGTCGATCATATCGTTACATGCCTTGGTGGCATTATCCATTGCCATCATTCGGGCAGCATGCTCACTGGTGGATGTCTCCAGAAGTGCCCTGTAGATCTGGGTATAGACATTGCGCGGCAGAAGATCGGCCAACAGTTCGGCAGCCGTCGGCTCGGTAAGATGCTCCGGCTGATAGACCGGTTCAGCGGCATCCTCCACATCCTCTGTTCTTTCTATGGGAGGAATGGGAAGAACCTGCCTGACAGCGGGCCGTTGTTTTCCCATGCTGAGAAATTCAGAATAAATGATATGGACTTCATCAAATTCATCCGCCAGAAACGCGTCTACAAATTTGCGCCCGGAATTCAGCGCGATATTGAAATCGAATTTGCTTCCGACCACGCCAAGATATTCTCCATAAATGTCCTGGCCATCCTTACGCGCCCAGTCACGGCCCTTTTTCCCGAAATTGGCGAATGAGAAAGAAATATCCTGGCCGGTTCTCTCCTTCATGAACTTCTCGGCGGCGGCGATCAAATTGGCATTAAACCCGCCGCAGAGCCCGCGGTCGGACGTACATAGAAGCAGCAGAACCTTCTTCACCTCATCCCGGGGAATCAGGAGAGGGCTTGCATCTTCTCCGGCGCGCCCGGCAAGACTGCCAAGCACTTCGGAAAATTTTTCCGCATAGGGTCGAAACGCTTCCATTGTCAACTGAGCACCGCGCAATTTGGAGGCCGCCACCATATTCATGGCCTTCGTGATCTGTTTGGTCTTTTTGACCGCGGAGATCTTGAGTTGCACTTCCTTTAAGCTAGGCATAGGGCTCAGTTCCTTTTAATTTAAAGTCTCTTTGAATTCCGCCGTGTATTCTCCAATGGCTTTTTCCATCAATTGTTCCAGGTCTTCGGTGATTTCCTGCTTTTCCGCCAGATCGCTGAATATCTGCGAATAACGATCTTCAATAAATGGATAAAGCCCCGCCTCATACCTGATGAGGGACTCAAGGGGAAGATCGTCAAGAAAGCCGCGCGTACCGGCAAACAGGATCGAAACCTGCTGCTGGAGGTTCAGCGGTTTGTACTGGGGCTGTTTGAGAATTTCTACAAGGCGGGCGCCGCGGGTCAATTGTCTCTGGGTTGCGGCGTCCAGGTCAGAACCAAATGCGGCAAAGGCTTCCAGTTCCCGATATTGCGCCAGATCCATGCGCAGGGTTCCGGCGACCTGTCTCATGGCTTTCACCTGGGCGGCCCCGCCCACGCGGGAAACCGAGAGACCAACGTTGATCGCCGGACGAACACCGGCAAAAAACAGCCCCGGCTCAAGATAAATCTGACCGTCCGTAATGGAGATCACATTGGTCGGAATATAGGCGGAAACATCGCCGGCCTGTGTTTCAATGATGGGAAGAGCTGTCAGGGAGCCGGCGCCCAGATCGTCACTCAATTTGGCGGCGCGTTCCAGCAGGCGGGAATGGTTGTAAAAGATATCACCGGGGAAGGCTTCACGTCCGGGAGGACGTCTGAGCAGCAGGGATACCTGCCGGTAGGCGGCGGCCTGTTTGGAAAGATCGTCATAAATAATCAGCGCATGCTTGCCGTTATCACGATAGTATTCCCCCATGGCGCATCCGGCATAGGGAGCGATAAACTGCTGGGTTGCCGGATCGGAAGCACATGCGGATACCACGGTGGTATACGCCATGGCCCCATGCTCTTCCAGGACGGATACGACTTGCGCCACCGTTGATTTTTTCTGTCCGCAAGCGACATAGATGCAGTAGACATCGGTTTCTTTCTGGGCCAGAATTGCGTCAATGGCGCAGGCGGTTTTACCGATTTGACGGTCCCCGATAATGAGTTCGCGCTGTCCCTTGCCAACCGGCGTCATTGCATCCACCGCCTTCAGACCGGTATAGCAGGGTTCATGCACCCCTTTACGAGCAATAACACCGGGAGCAACCATCTCCACGCGGCGCTTCTCATCGGCTTCAATGGGGCCCTTTCCGTCAATGGGATCTCCAACAGCGGTCACCACGCGTCCCAGAACAGCTTCGCCGACCGGAACTTCCGCAATGCGGCCGGTACGTTTAACCGTGGAACCTTCCTTGATGCCCGTATCCTCACCCATGATGGCAACACCGACATTATCCTCTTCCAGGTTCAAAACGAGCCCGAGAACTCCTCCGGGGAATTCCACCAGCTCCAGCGCCATGGCTTTTTCCAGGCCATAAACACGGGCGATACCGTCACCAACCGACAAAACCACGCCCGTTTCGCTCAGCTCAACTTTTTTGTCGTAATCAGCGATCTGCTCTTTGATAATCTGACTGATTTCTTCTGCTCTAAGTTCCATTAGACAATCTCACCCCTTTTTAAAGATTCACGCATGGTCTCCAATTGCGTTTTAATGCTTCCATCCAAAACCAGATCCCCGATGCGGGTGATAATTCCACCGATAAGCGCCGGATCCTGCGAGACGTCCAGTTCGATCTGTTTGCCCGTCCGTTTTGCCAGAGCTTCGCGAATTTTTTCCGCAGCGTCGTCGGAAAGTTCCGCAGCCGCCACGATGGACGCGCGGGCGACACCTTTATATTCATCCGAAAACACCTGGTAGAATTCGTTGACGTCTTTCAGGAACCCGATGCGGCCCTTTTCAAACAAAAGGATAAGGAAGGTGTGAACCATTTTGGAAAGACCCAGCTTCGCCAGGACGGATTCCAGCACGTTCCTGCGATCACCGAGTTCATAAAGAGGGTTGGACACGGTCGTTTCCAGAGCGGGATTTTCCGCCATCAGGCCGGCGACCGCCGCCAGTTCTTCCCGATATTGTTCGACATTGCCGTCGTCTTTCCCCAGAAGGAGAAGCGCCTTGGCGTATCGTCTCGCCACCGCCAGATTTTTCATCAGGCCACCACCTTGGTTAAGTATTCATCCACCAGTTTATCCTGGTCATCTTCGGTGATTTTTTCCTTCAGGGAAGCTTCGGCTTTTTCCAGGGCCTGTTCAAACACCGCCATTTTCAACTGGTTTCTGGCGTCTTCAAATTCGCGTTCAATGGTCTGAACCGCCTGCTCCTTCATTTTTTCGGCCGCACTGGCGGCTTCCGCCAGAATCCGTTTTTTGACGTCTTCTCCCTGTTGTTTGTATCGGGCAAGGATATCAGCGGATTCCTGCTCCATGCGGGAAATCTTGTCTTCGTACGCCGCCAGTTCTTTCAGCGCCTCGGCCTTACGGATTTCCAGATCCTCCAGTTGATTGCGAATGCTGTCGATCCGTCCGCTCAAGGCTTTGGCAACAGGTTTTTTCAGAATAAAAAATAATGCGGTCATCAGCACCGCAAAATTCATCACCCGAAACGTATCCGTTTTCTCCCACCCTTTTGCCTCCGCGTGGTCACCGCCGGAAGAGGCAAAGGCAATTCCAGCGGCAAGCATTACCAGACCAATCGCCAAAACCAATGCGATCCGCGCCGCCGCATGTCCGGTGGAACGGTGATCTTTGCCAAACATTTTCATCCGATTCATCCGATTCATCCGATTCATCCGAGCGCCCTCCCGAGAAGCTTTTCACAAATCCGGGACGCAAAACCACCCACTTCCGCCTCAAGAGAAATCGCGACCTCCTTTGCATCCCGGGCAATCTTCTCACGAATCCTGGCCAGCTCTTCCTGGGCGTCCGCATTGATTTTGGCCATCATCCGGCGTTCTTCCGCTTCCGCTTCCGCCACGAGAAGAGCCTTTTCCGCCGTCCCCCTGGCGCGCGCCTCTTTCAACCCCTGACGGTACGCCTCTTCTGCCTCGGCAACCTTCCGGGCAGAATCTGAAATCGTGGATTCCAGATCTCCGACAATCCCTCTCCGTTCACTCAGCATGCGCCGGATCGGCTTATACAGCACCTTGTTCATTGCCCATACCAGGAGCAAAAAATTGGCAATCTGTATGAAAAGCGAAAAATCTACCTTAATCATACACTTCTCCCATAGCCTTAAATGTTTTATAATTCAGCGAATTCAAAGCACCTGCCAACCGGATACAAATTTCGGGAGTCTTACCACCACGACGCCGTTTTTGTCAATTTTTTTTCCCCTCTTCCACTGTCTCCGGAGAAAGGGGGGACGCCGAAATCTTTTCGGCTCCGGAAAACGCCACAGCCCGCCGCCCTTTGTTCATGATACAGTTTCCGTTAAACTGGGCCCCGGAGGCGATCACGACATCCGGACACCGGATATCCCCCCTCACCTTGCCCGTCGGGCTGAGCGCCACTTCTCTTGCCGCATGAATATCACCATCAATTTTACCCATGATGCGTGCGCGTGATACCCGCACGTCCCCCTTCACCACGGCCTGCTCGCCAATGACGATAAATCCATCCTCACTTTGCACGGATCCGTCGATCCTGCCGTCCAGGCGTATGGCGCCGGAAAAGGACAAAACACCGTCCATATGCACTTCCGGACCAAGAAACGAAGTGATTTCTGCGGGCTTTCTTTTTTTTCCCATTCGACATTCCCCTGCCGGCCCCGCTCATTAAGGACTGAACCGCCGCATGCTGATATTAAGGAGAAGCCCCCCGCACATCATGATCGTCAATACGGAAGAGCCGCCATACGAGATAAAAGGAAGAGGAACCCCCACCACTGGCAATAGGCCCATGACCATTCCGAGATTGATCAGTGCCTGCCAGAAAATCATCGCGGTAACCCCCACGGCGAGAATGATGCCGTAGGGATGACGGCATCGATAGGCAATCGTCAGCCCCCAGATTACCAATATAAAAAAAAGAAGATGAACCCCTGCGGCGCCGATGAAGCCCCATTCTTCCGCCACAACGGAAAAGATAAAGTCGGTATGCTGCTCCGGGAGAAATGACAGCACATTCTGCGTCCCCTTGCCCATTCCCTTTCCGGAGAGCATGCCGGATCCAATGGCAATCTGGGACTGAATGATGTGATATCCGGCCCCCAGGGGATCCTGCTCCGGATTCAGGAAAACAGCGATCCGCCTTCGCTGATACTCTTTAAGAAAAAAAAAGCCGACGGCCGCAATACCGCAGCAGCCGCTCGTCAACACCAGAAATGTCCGCCGCTCAATTTTGGCGAAAACCGTCATCGCGCCGGCAATCAGGGCCATCACCAGGGCGGTTCCCAGATCCGGCTGGCGGACAATCAGCAGGAACGGAACGCCCAGCACCAGAAGCGGTCCCCTCAGATCCCACAGGCGGAGCCCCTCTTCACTGACCAGCTTGGCATAGGATCTGGACAGCATCATGATGACGGCAATCTTGGCGAATTCCGATGGCTGGAAAGTCAATCTCCCCAGCGCCAGCCATCGCCGGGCCCCGCCCCCCATACGCCCGAACAGCAGGACACAGATCAGCAGGATCACCGCGCTGGCGTAAACAGTCCCGGACCAGCGTTCCAAAACACGGAAATCCACCATGAAACACACACACATCATGACGGCACCGATGCCGTACCATATGATCTGCCTGAAATACAGGGGGCGATCCGGTGATCCAGGATCTCCAGCAGCGACCGCACTATATAATGATACCAGTCCGACCAGACAGATGAGACATAAAACAAACAGCAGGCCCCAGTCAAAATGCTGTAACAGCCGCCTGTCAATCATCGACAGTTTCTCCGACCGCCGATACGGTCATGGAAGAAGTATCTTGACCGCCCCGCTGGTCCGCTGTGCGCCGATGAAGATAATCAGCAGCAAGATCCGCAGCCAGAGGCGCCGCTCCGCTGGAACCGCTCTCACCGTGCTCCACCAGCACCGCAACGGCAATCTGATATCCGCCCTTTTCTCCCCATGCCGTGAACCAGGCATGGGGCTTATGATGTTCCGGCACTTCTGTTTTCCACCCCGATGATTTTCTTCCCACCACCTGGGCGGTTCCGGTTTTTCCCCATATGCGGATTCCCTCCTTCCGGGAAGCCCTTGCCGTGCCGCGGCGTCCGTTGACCACACGCCACAGACCGTTTTTCACAATCCGGAGTGTTTCCGACCCCGCCGGCAGACGTCCCGGCGAAACAGCCGGTACAACTTCCTTTTTTCCATCCGGAAAGACAACCCTGTCAATCACCCGCGGCCTGTACCGTACGCCATCCGCAGCCAGCGCCGCCGCCAGGACCGCGACCTGAAGAGGCGTCACCAGATTATAGCCCTGGCCAATGGCAACCGGAAGCGTCTCTCCCCCGTGCCAGGATTCCTTCAGACGCCGCTTCTTCCATTCAGTCGTAGGCACCAGCCCGGCGGCTTCCCCCGGAATACGGATCCCGGTCGGCGTTCCGAATCCGCATCCCGCAGCATACCGGGCCAGGGCATCCACGCCGAGTCGAATGCCAACCTGATAAAAAAAGACATCACAGGACATCTCCAGGGCCGATTCCATTTTCACCCGCCCATGTCCTCCCCGCCGCCAGCACCGGAAATTGCGGTTGCCGAACCGCAGATATCCCGGACAGAAGAATCCCGTATCGGGATTGATCACCCGTTCTTCCAGTCCGGCCATGCCCGTCACGATTTTATATGTGGAGGCCGGGGGATATGTTCCCTGGATCACTTTATTGCGGATGGGCCGGTCCGGATCATCGGCAAGACGCCGCCATTCAACCGAAGACATGCCCCGGATAAAAAGTTCGGGGTCAAACGACGGCGCGGACGCCATCGCCAGCACGTCTCCGGACGCGGGGTCAAGGGCGACCAGGGCGCCGACCTTTCCCCGAAGCAGCGCTTCCGCCCGCTTCTGTGTATGGATATCCAATGCCAGATAAATATCCGCTCCGGAAACAGCCGGCTTGCGGAAAATTTCCCGGACCACCTGCCCCCGGGCGTTGACTTCCACCTGACGGAGACCGTTCCGGCCTCTTAAAATCGCTTCCTCGCTTTTCTCTATACCGCATTTTCCCACCATTTCACCGCTGTGGTATTCCCGCGCACCCGCGTTGAAACGGGAGAGTTCCCCGGTGTTGATTTCTCCCAGATAGCCGATCAAATGAGGCGCACATTTTCCAACATACTGCCGGCGGGAGGCAACATCAATATATATGCCCGGCAATTCATATCCGTGAGATTCCAGAACAGCCAGCAGATCCCGCCCTATATCCCGTTTTATCAATAATGGACGGAAAGAACGGCGCCCCGCCGCGTCAATTCTGGCCCGGACATCCGCCTCCGGGATTCCGGCATGCCGGTAAAGAGCCGCCAGGGTCTCGGAAAGAGGGGCGGCGTCACGCGGCACGATCATCAGATTGAAAGAAGGGCGATTATCCGCCAGCAGCATGCCGCTCCGGTCAAAAATACGCCCTCTCAAGGGAGAAATATCCTGAACGCGCACCCGATTATTCTCTGACAGCCGCCGATACCGCTCTCCTTCAATGATCTGGAGGTAGAAAAGGCGCCCGACAAGCATGGAAAACACCACCGTCACCAGCACCATGCCACGGGCGATCCGGCGCTGGAACCACTCGGGTTCAACGGAATTCAGATATTCATCCATACGGGTATTATGGGCGTCCGCGCCGTAATCGAAGGCACGTCAGGCGGTCTGTCAAACGCGCGATACGGGGACGGGCATATCCACAGGCGGTATTTCCCGAAAGTATCGGCGGAAAATCGCCAGCATGAACCATGATGTCAGCAGCGCCTCCGCCTCACAGGCGAACAGGTGCCCGGAAAGAAACGCTGTTTCAGCCCCCCCCCATACCAGCCAGGAAAAGCAATGTTCCAAAAATACCAGCCCCGCCACAAGAAAGGTCGGTAAAAGACGATTCAGAATATACAGGTATATGGCACTCAGCCGGATTCCGACGATACTCCAGAAGTAGAAACTGGTATAAAATCCAAACGGTTCTCCACTGATATTGTCCATGAGCACTCCGGCGAAAATGGCGCAGACGACTGCATGCCGCCAGGATTCATACAGGCCGGCATGAACCATGAGCAAAAGCAGGACATCATAATGCGGGTATTCGGGAAACAACCAGTTCGCAAATACGGTCTGCCATATCAGCAGCACCAGGATCACCACGCCGGTCCGAGTGTATTTCATCTGGCGAACAAATCGGCTGGTTTCGGGGGAGATTTGAGAATCATGACTTCTTCCAGCGTTTCCGTATCCACCGGGCTGTCAATTTTGATCCGCCGGAACAGGGATTCCGGCCGGTCCTGAATATCCGCTACGGTTCCCACAAGAATGCCTTTGGGAAAGATTCCGTCCATTCCGGATGTCAGGATTTTTTCTCCGACGGCAACGGAGTTTCGTCGCAAAAAGTAGACAAATCCAAGGGCGCCGGCATCGGCGGCTTTCACCATTCCCCTGGCCCGGGAATGCTGTGCCATGCCGTCGATGGCGCAGCCGGGATCCATGAGCGTCTGCACCTTGGCATAATGGCGTGATACGGAAACCACAACCCCCACGGCCCCGTCCGGCGTCATGACGGGACACCCGGTCTGGATACCGTCCGCCCGGCCGCAATTGACGATAAAGCCATGAAACCAGGCGGAAGGATTCCGGGCGATCACCTCGGCCGTAACCATCCCGTGGTCTTTCGGCAGATCAAGTTGCAGCAACCGCCGCAATCTGGCATTTTCGAGTTCCAGCTCGTGCATCCGATGATTTTGAAACCGGGCCTTTTCCAGGGCCGCCTGTAAACGGTCATTCTCCCTGGAAACCGAGGCCAGCTGAAAATAATGGCGCCACCATCCCCGCAGTGTCCGGATAAAAGAGCTGGAAGAATCCTGCAGGATACCGGCAAGCTCAAGAGACGCCATTTCGGTTCCGTATCCGTTATGAGGCTGCCGGACAAGAAAAACAAGAAAAACGGAATTAAGAACCAGGGCCAGAAAACTGACCAGAACGAGAATGGCACGCCGGCTGACCATGAGAAAATATCAAAAAATAGCGACCTGTCTGAGAAACTGAATGCTGTCCAGGGTTTTTCCGGAGCCCAGAGCCACCGTGGACAGGGGGTCATCCGCCACGGTAATGGGCAGACCGGTTTCTTCCCGCATCAGCCGATCCAGGTTTTTCAGCAGGCCGCCGCCGCCGGTCAGCACAATGCCCTGGTCCACGATATCCGCCGACAGTTCGGGGGGCGTTTGCTCCAGCGCGATCTTGACGGTTTCAATGATCGCCTCAATCTGTTCGGAAATAGCCGAGCGCACTTCTTCGGTGGTGATGGTCAGAATCTTGGGAATACCGGTCACCAGATCCCGGCCCTTCACCTCCATAATATCAGATTCATTGGGATCGGGATACGCGTTCCCGATGGTGGTTTTGATGGTTTCCGCCGTCCGTTCGCCGATCAGAAGATTGTATTTGCGCTTGATATATTGCTTGATGGCGTTGTCCATCTTATCGCCCGCCACCCGGATGGAACGGCTGTAGACAATGCCCGCCAGGGAGATCACGGCCACTTCCGTGGTGCCGCCCCCGATATCCACCACCATATTACAGGTGGGTTCGGTGATGGGCAGTCCGGCGCCGATGGCGGCCGCCATGGGTTCCTCAATGAGAAAAACCTCCCTGGCCCCGGCGGATTCGGCGGATTCCTTGACGGCCCGCTTTTCCACCTGTGTAATGCCGGAAGGCACGGCCACGATGATCCGGGGAGAGATGAATTTATTGCGGTTGTGGACCTTGCGGATGAAATGGCTGATCATGGCCTCTGTCACCTCGAAATCCGCGATCACTCCGTCGCGCATGGGACGGATGGCCACAATATTGGCCGGGGTGCGGCCCAGCATGTTCTTGGCTTCCAGCCCGACCGCCAGAACACGATTTTTGGTCCGGCTGTCTTTGCGCACCGCCACCACGGACGGCTCGCTGAGAACGATACCCTTCCCCTTCAAAAACACCAGCGTATTGGCCGTTCCCAGATCAATGGCCAGATCACTGGAAAACATGCCGAGAATGGCATTGAGCAACATATTCACAATTCCTTGTCGCGGATTCGCCTTGCAGCGGCTTCACATGATACGGCATCCCGTCATCATGCGCCGGTGGAAGATCTTCACATAAAGAATATGCGTACCAAATATCCCCTCCCTTTACAAGGATAAAGCGATGGCCCGTTCCGGAGCCGCTCCCTTTTCCCGAAAGGATTTCCGATTTTTCTGGACCTCCGCCGGCAGCCTGTCTATAACATTCTCCGGAAGATTCCCGTCATTCCCGGAGCCTGATCCCATGACCCCGTCCAATGAACTTGCCGGACAGATTGAGCGCATCACCTATGCCAATGACACCAACGGATTCACCATTGCCCGGCTGAAGGTGCGGGGGCGTCCCGATACGGTCACGGTGGTGGGCCATCTCATGAATCCAGCGCCGGGAACGGCCCTGCGGATGAACGGCACCTGGACCACGCATCCCAAATACGGGGACCAGTTCAAGGCAGATTCCTGGGAAATCCTCACCCCGGCCGGCGCTGCCGGCATCCGGCGCTATCTGGGATCCGGCCTGATCAAGGGCATCGGCCCCCGGATCGCCGAGCGGATCGTCCGCGCCTTTGGGGAAGACACCCTAAACATCATTGATACGGATATCCAGCGCCTGACCGAGGTGGACGGCATCGGACAGAAACGGATCCGCATCATCCGGACCGCCTGGAACGAACAAAAGGAAATCCGGCGGGTCATGCTCTTTCTGCAATCCCACGGCGTCAGCGCGGCATACGCCGCCCGGATCTACCGCCATTACGGCGACGGGGCCGTGGCCGTGGTGCAGGAAAATCCCTATCGCCTGGCCGTGGATATTTTCGGCATCGGTTTTAAAACCGCCGACGGTATCGCCCAGAAACTGGGCATGCCTCATGATTCCCCGGTCCGGGCCGAGGCCGGGATACTGCATGCCCTGAACGAAATGGCGGATGAGGGCCATGTGTATTATCCCTACGAACCGCTTCTGGCATTATGTGCGCGGATGCTGAACGCGGACCGGGATGTCCTGACGGAGGCCATTTCCCGCATTGCGGAAGAAAAGCGCATCCGCCTGGAAGACCTGAATCCGGACCCGGACCGGTACGAGCCCAATCAGAAAGCGGTCTATCTTACCAGCTTCCATGTCTGCGAAACCGGCATTGCCCGCCGTCTGCGCACCCTTTCCGGCGCGGTGAAGCACATCCTGTTTCCCGATGCGGATGAGGCCATGGAACAGATCCGGGCCGAACTGTCCTTTTCTCTGGCGCCCCGGCAGGCGGAAGCGGCCCGGTGCGCCATGACCGCCGGGGCCATGATCCTCACGGGCGGACCGGGTACGGGCAAGACCACCATTATCACGGCCATTTTGTCCCTGTTTTCCCGGCGCCAGGCCCGGATTCTGCTGGCCGCGCCCACGGGCCGGGCCGCCAGGCGGATGATGGAAACCACGGGGCACGCCGCCGCCACCGTTCACCGTCTGCTGCAATTCAGTCCGGCCACGGGAAAATTCGAAAAAAACGAGAAAAAGAAACTCGACTGCGATCTGCTGGTGCTGGATGAAAGCTCCATGATGGATACGGTGCTTTTCCATCACCTGCTCAAGGCCGTGCCCCGCCATGCCCGCCTGGTGCTGGTGGGGGATATCCATCAACTCCCCTCGGTGGGGCCGGGCAATGTGCTGGCGGATATCATGGCGTCCGGGCTCATCCCCGTGGTCCGACTCACGGAAATTTTCCGCCAGGCCCGGGAAAGCCGGATCGTCACCAATGCTCACCGCATCCTGGCGGGCCGTCTTCCCTGGTCGCCGCCCAGGGGGGTGGAAAGCGATTTTTATTTCATTGAGAAAGACGAACCCGAAGCGGTATCAGATCTGATCCTGCGCCTGGTTTCGGAACGGATTCCCGCCCGCTTTGACCTGGATCCGGTGGCGGATATCCAGGTGATCACTCCCATGCACCGGGGGAGGGTGGGCTCCGGCACATTGAATCGCCTCTTGCAGGAACGCCTGAATCCGGACGGAAAGCAGATCGACCGGGGGCTGCGCCGGTACCGGACAGGCGACAAGATCATGCAGATCCGGAATAATTATGAAAAATCCGTCTATAATGGGGATATCGGGCGGGTGACGGACCTGGATCTCACCACGGGCGAGGTTCTGATCCGCTTTGATGGACGGGATATTTCCTATGATTTCAATGAACTGGATGAAACTCTGCCCGCCTGGGCCGTCAGCGTCCACAAAAGCCAGGGATCGGAGTACCCGGCGGTGGTGGTTCCGGTCCTGATGCAGCACTATATGCTGCTCCAGCGCAACCTGATCTATACGGCCGTGACAAGGGGAAAGCGGCTGGTGGTGCTGGTGGGCCAGAAAAAGGCTCTGGCCGTTGCCATCCGTAATGACAAAAGCCGTCTGCGGCATACCCGGCTGGCCGAGCGTCTGACCGGGCCGTCGGTGAACCTGTAAAGAAGTCCGTCAAAATCAGGATTGTCCAGGTATGTTTTCACCGGCGCCCGGGTGGGAACCTGCATCTCTTCTTCTCTGTATGCTTCAAGATTGGTTTGGATCGCCTTGACGGCGGCCTGTTTCGCGCCGTCCACCGTTTCGCCAGCGGTGGAAATGGCCAGATCCGGAACTTGCACGGCAAAGCCGGAATCCGTTTCTTCCAGCATGATCAGGTAGCGCATTATTCCGCCTCCGGACTCTCAGGCAATGCCATGAGCAACAAAGGATTCCTCTTCCACTCTGTACGCCTGCCCGATAGGGCGGAATCGCTCTGTGGTGTCGGTTTCAAGGGCGGTTTCGATCTCTTCAAAGCGGCGGACGGTCGAGGGGCTGTAAAATCGTTCCCCGCATTTCAGACAGACTTCAGCGGTTACGGTGACAGACGCAAGATTATTTCCGCCCCGAAGCAGTTTCTCCACTTTCTTCTCCACCATATCGCCGCCGCATACGGCGCATTGTTCGTTGAGGTGTTTCATATCTTCTTCCTTTGGCGATTATCAATCCAGCGGTTCGGATCAGGTTCATAGACAGTGATCAGGAACGCCTTCCCCGTGCCGGCACTATAGTCCCAGACGCTGTGAACCGGGCGGCCGCCATCTGTGAAACCAAGTATCAGACAACTCGGGAAGGGCTTGTCTTTGGGATAGTCTTCTATGATTTCACCTCTGCCGACTGAAAAAAGGATATCATCTATTGAAAGTCTGTCCTCCCTTGCCTCATCCCTGGCATGATTGGAAATCCTGATCCGGTCTTTCCCGATCGCGTGAAGGATTTCTTGAATCATTGTTCCCGCCGGGCTTCCATCAGCTTCCGCGCAACGTCTCGGGCGATTTCCAGCGTTTCAGAAACCGTTCGGCCCTGCGCCACCAGGCCGGGAACTTCTTCCGAAGTCGCCAGATAAACGCCTTCCGGCAGTTTCTCAACATGAATATTGATCATCATTTTCTGACTCATGCCGCGCCCTCCTTCCCTAACATCACTATGAGGATGTGGCCGAACTAGACAAACTGATACCGGAATCCCCGCCGAAATCCTGAAAAAAACGCGCCCAAATCCGCACCCTACGCAAAAAGGGGTTAGGCTGAATCAGCCTAACCCCTTGAATTTTCTGGTGCCGAGGGACAGAATTGAACTGCCGACACGGGGATTTTCAGTCCCCTGCTCTACCGACTGAGCTACCTCGGCCAAAACGAAATATTATGTAAAGAAATTCCATTGGCGTGTCAAGGAGTTTTTACAGATCGCCATAAAGAAATTGAAGAAGGGCCGCCGCCGCGAGAACAGCGGTCTCGGCCCGCAGGATGCGCGGCCCCAGTGAAACCGGATGAAATCCCGCTTCGCGGGCCTGGGCGGCTTCCGCATCCGAGAAGCCGCCTTCGGGGCCGCAGACGGCGAAAATCCGGAGGCCGCCGGATCGCGGGGGAAATTCACGCGCCATCCTGCGGCCTGCCCCGGATAGCGGCAGGACCGCTTTTTCCCAGAACAGCAAGCGAAGATCCGCTTTTCGGCCCTCGGCCAGCATATCCGTAAACGATACCGGCGGGCAGATGCGCGGAGGCTGAGAGCGCCGGCATTGTTTAAGGGATTCCAGGGCTATTTTTTCCCAGCGGTCCCGGCGCCCGGCCAGGCGCACTTCCCCGGGACGGCTCACGCAGCGCACGGAAAAAAACGGACGCCATTCCGCGATGCCCAGCTCGGTCAGGGGACGGATGGCGGCCTCCATTTTTTTTTCCTTGAGAAAGGCCTGGGCCAGGGTGATCCGGGCCGGCGACTCGGTTTCCGCGACCACCGGGGAAGACAGGGACAGGGAGACACCCTCTCCGTCCAGGGACCGGATCACGCCGTCATACTCCATGCCCCGGCCATCGAAAATCCGGACCGGATCCCCCGGTCCCAGCCGCAGCACATGGCGCAGGTGGACGGCTTCCGGCCCGGTGATCCGGGGACTTCCGGATGCCGCTTCCTCCGGCGGCAGATAAAACCGGCGCATCAGGGAGCCTTGTTTGGCAGAATCCGGATTTCCGCAGCCGTATCCGGTTTCAGAAAGTGCGCGGCCCGGAATTTCAGTTCCTCCGCCGTGATGGCGGCATAGTCTGCCTCAATGGTTCGCGACCAGTCCAGCTGCTCGGGATGGCGTGCGCATCCGGACAGGACGATGGACATCCAGTATTCATTGGTGCCCCGCATCTTTTTGATGCCGTTCAGCACAGGCCTTCGGGCCCGGTTCACCTCTTCTTCCGTAATATGCCCGGCCGCCAGGTCCGCTGCGATGGACCGGATTGCCGCCGCCACCCGGTCCGCGTCTTCCGGATTCAGAGTGACCCGGGCGTGGAGGGCCCCGTTGCCGTCATAAATCCATCCGGCCTGGTGAAAGGCCGCCGGGGAATAAGCGGCTCCCATATTTTCCCGTATTTCTTCCCGCATGCGGTCGGAAAACACATGCCCGAGAAGAGAGAGGCGCCGGCTGCGGCCGATATCCCGGATATCGCCCGTGGGCCAGGACAGTTGAACAAGTCCCTTGTCGATGCGCGAATCCACGGAAAGGTCCATGCGGTCGCCCGCCGGAAAGAAAAGCGCCGGCGCCATGCCCCGGGGTCGGGGGTCACGGGAAGGCAGAGCCCCCAAACTTGCGGCCGTCAGGCGGATGACCTCCTCGGGATCCACATCACCCACCACGGACAACTCCAGCCCGGCGGACGCGAAGTCCGGCCCCAGAACCCGCTGAATATCCGCGACCGTAAGCCGGGCCACGGCCTGGGCATCCGGCATGCCGAACCGGGGATCCCCCCCGGCCAGAAACCGGACGCCTGCGGCAGACATGACCCCGTCCACCGTGCGCATGGCATCGGAAGCCTTGCGGACGAACCGATCCCTGGCCAGCTTCAGGGCTTCGGGCCGGAAGGCCGGATCCGCCAGCCGGGTCCGGAGCAGTTCCAGAAGCAGGCCCAGTTCATCCGTCGTGCTGCCGCCGGAAAAACGCCATTCCCCCCGCTTCGTGGAAAAATAAAGAGATATGCCGTGCCCGGCCAGGGCCGCCTCAAGTTCGTCGACGGTCCGTGCGCCGGTGCCGCTTCCGTTGATCACGCCGTCCGCCACGGCGGCGACGGCCGTATCATGGCGCGACAGTCCGGCCCGTCCCCTGCCGAAATTCAGGCGGATCATGACCTGGTTCTTCTGATATGGCGTGGACTTGATATTCAGGCGAAGGCCGTTTTCAAAATCCACCAGGAGGATGCCGGTATCCGGGACTTCTGTCCGGGAGACGACCACGCCGAAAGCGGCCGGAGCGGGCAGGTAGGGGAAATCCCCGGCTTCCGCTGTTTCGGGCGGCGAGACCGGTTGCTTGCGGGCCCGCTCATACACGGAGTGGATCAGGGCCTCCGGACCGCCCCCGCCCGTTCCGGCGGCCAGATCCGCGTTTCCCGTCACCTGGATGAGCCGGTGGTCGGGATCCGGGGACCAGGCCGCGCGAAAGGCCGCGTTCACATCGGCCAGGCGGATGCGTTTCAATACCGGCATATATTGTTCCCATTCCTGCCGGGGCGACTGCAGGACGCGGTTCGCGCTCAGATGCCGCCGAATCAGGCGGGTCAGCCCGGCGCTTTCCCGTGTGGCGGCCGTTTTGAGATTTTCTTCCAGACGGTGCTTCCATTCGGCCTTCGCCCGGTCCAGCTCCGGCCGGGCAAAGCCGAATTCCAGGGCCCGGCGCAGCTCGTTTTCCAGTATGGTGAGGGCTGGCGCCCACTGGTCCGGGGCGCAATTGCCGCTGATGGCCGCGTATTTCACCCGGCGCAGGAAAATTCCGGACCCGGCATGGGCCTCGGTCAGGGGCGCGTCACCGGTAGAAATGATGCGGGTAAGGCGGTGCTGGAGCATGGTATCCGCCAGATCCTGGGTCAGTTCGCGGGTTTCCAGTTCCAGGGAATCGGGTTCCGGCTCGTTTCCGGTCACCACCTGAATGGACACCTCGGTCTGGCCCGATTCCGCCTCATAATGATGAAAGAAACGAAGGCCGTGGTGGCGGACCGGTCCGAATTCCGGCACCGGGCGGGGAGCGGCCCGGGCCGTCAGATCTCCGAACCGCTCCCTGATCAGGGTCTCAGCCGCGTCGATATCCGTATCGCCCGCCAGGATCAGGATCATGCGCTCAGGACGATACCATGCGTCGTAAAACCGGGCCATGAGATTCCGGTCCACGGCGTTGAGGCTTTCGGTCAGGCCGATGGGCATGCGCCGGCTGATCCTGGCCTCGGGCAGCTCGAACTGAAACGTGCGCACAAAGGTCCGGTAGCCGGCGCTGTCGCGGTCACGCATTTCTGACAGCACCACATTACGCTCCCGGCCAATCTCTTCGGGCAGGAGGAGCAGCTCGCCGGCGTAATCCCGCAGCACCAGAAGACCGTCGGCCAGCCGGGACGCTTCGCCGCCAGGCAGATCCACGTCATACACGGTTTCATAAAATCCGGTATGGGCATTGGCGTCGCCCCCGAAATCCATGCCGATTTCCTGGAAATATTTGACCAGCCGGCCCGGCGGGAAATGCCGCGATCCGTTGAACGCCATATGTTCCAGAAAATGGGCCAGGCCCTCCTCCCCTTTGGCCTCATGATAGGAGCCGACCTGAACTACCAGGTGCAGACTGACGCGGTTTTTCGGGGTTTCATTGTGCATGAGTACATACCGGACCCCGTTGTTCAAACGCCCGTAACGGATGGCGGGATCCGGCGTGAGCCGGGACCGGTCGTGAGGAAATCCGGTGCTGTATCGGAAATCGGATGGCGCGGGTTCCGGCCGCAGATTGCAGCCGGCAATGGCGGATGCCAGAAAGGCCAGCAGAAGAAAAAAGGCATGGATGGACCGGACGCGCCGGAATACAGGCCGCGACCGGCCGGTGAACGGATGCGGGGGCATGGAAAGTCCTCCGGGTCATGGTTTTGGAAAGGTTACAGAAACCGTGTCAACCCGGAAAGATAATACCGGCGGGGCCGAATGCCAGTGGCGGGATCCCGGTAAATCAATCCCGCCTCCGGAAAAATAAACCTTGAAATCCGCGTCCGGGTATAATAAAAGATTCTGCGTTTCTTGCAGGCCAGTAGCATAGCTGGTCAATGCGACGGACTCCAAATCCGTAGATCGTGGGTTCGAATCCTACCTGGCCTGCCAATAAAAATCAAGGGGTTGCAGTCTTTGGGCTGTAACCCCTTTTTTGCGTCAGTGTAGCAGGAATAAGCAGATCCGTTGACGGTCGGTGTCTGAAAATTACAGCGCCGGGGCGGCGGTTGGAATGGTAACCGGGCTATATTTTTTGATGGTCATGGTGCATCTGTTTTTCAAACACCCTCTCAGCTGACTACAGGCAAGATACTGGATGCCGGTGCTTCCGTCCTTGTTTGTGTCGTGTTTCCATAGCTTTGTACTATAACACAGTTGGGATAACTGCGTAATATCAGTTATTCAGATGCCTGCCCTGCTAAAGGAAATGAGAGTCCTTTAAATTTGGGTAATGTGTTATAATGCTTGATAATACCCACCAAAATAATAGCAAGCATACACATATCCAACAGGTAAAGGACTCTGTGAGCAAGCACAACAAAAACTACCGGAAATCAGTAAAGACCAGGGAAGAAAACCAGGCTCAGCAGAATCGTGACAAGCCCCACAACGATACCGTAGAGCAGGAAAGGCCAGAAGGTGCGCCGGAGGATGAGTCCTTCCCGTCCGATTAATCCGGTAACTGCACAGGCCGCCACGATATTGTGGATACAGACCATATTTCCCATGGCGCCGCCAACACCCTGGGCCGCGACAATAATCTGGCGGGGCAGGGAAAGCTGGGCTGCAACACTCCACTGAAATTCGGCGAACAGCAGATCGGAAACCGTATTGGACCCGGTGATGAATGCCCCAAGGCCTCCCACATAGGCCGCGAGCATGGGCCAGAGACTGCCGGCGAATGCGGCCATTGTCTTGGCCATGGCCAATGGCATGGATGGATAGATGTTTGGGTTCAAGGCCGCATCAGTAACACCTGATCCCCTGAAAATGGACACCAGGGCAACGGACGCAAACAGGGCAATGGTGGGAGCCTTCATTTTGGCAATGGATTCTGCCCATGCCTTTCTTACATGATCACCTTTCATGCCGTGCATCCAGATGGTCAAAAGCGCAACAAGAATAAATGGCGCACCTGGCAGGTAAAGATACTGGATGGATGCAGAAACGCCTTCAAATCCCAGGATATTGTTAAACGGTATTTTCTGGGCGGTTAAAAAGCCTTTCAGTCCAAGGGACGGAATCCGGGTCAGGACCAGGAGAATCCCTGTCAGGATATAGGGCATCCAGGCCTTG
>PDWI01002979.1_pt1 | contig 24696 bp, 24 predicted proteins | sample 1430891 | NCBI WGS metagenome assembly PDWI01 (sample SAMN01162508, study PRJNA174530) | Oral metagenome, whole genome shotgun sequencing project. | biome: Marine environment; feature: Marine mammal; material: Swab sample of the gingival sulcus; isolation source: swab sample of gingival sulcus...
TTCCTTTATATAATCTTTTATTCCGTCTTTGTATAAAAACTCATACTTACTATTATCAAGTTCATAAAAAAAGTTGAATTTTACATTACTATTAACTATTGACTGCTCTTTAAGTAAATTTAAAAAATAGCTTTTTTCAATAATAATATCAGAAAACACATCTGTATCAGGCTTCCATTTTATAAGAGTTCCTGTACTTTTCGTTGAACCTTCTTCTATTAATCCGCCTTTATTTTTACCTTTTTTAAATTCTAATCTATATTTTTTACCATCCCTACAAATTATAGCTTGCATAAATTCAGAACTATATTGTGTAGCACATAATCCCAGTCCATTAGTACCTAAAGAATACTGATAATTTTGTCCCGAAATATTATTATTGTATTTACCTCCTGCATACAACTCAGTAAACAAAAGTTCCCAATTATATTTTTTCTCCTTTTCATTATAAGAGACAGGTATTCCACTAGCATAATCTTGAATTGTTATAGAATAGTCCTTATGATAAGTTACATCTATAACATTTCCTCGTCCTTCTCTTGCCTCGTCTATTGAATTAGATAATATTTCAAAAAAAGAATGTTTACATCCCTCAAGTCCATCAGACCCAAAAATAACAGATGGTCTTTTTCTAACTCTATCAGCTCCCTTTAATGATTTTATTTCTGAATTATTTTTATTATCCTTACTCATTTTTTACCCCAATATTAAGTATTATTTTAGATCCAGAAACACTCTTTACTCCCTCTTTAGGAAATTGTTCTAAAACTATTTGTTTATCTATTTTCTCATCGTAATTATTCAAGTAATACGTAAAGTCTTGCTTTTTCAACACTTTTATAGCTTCATCAACTTTCATACCAGTAACATTAGGAACATCCTTTAAATTTTCCTTATTTAAGTCTTCCTTATTTTTACCAAAATAATTAAATGTATTTGTTATTATTTCTCTAGCTAATGGAAAAGTATGATTAACATGATGAGCATTTTCCGATGGACTATCCATAACTATAAGTAACGAATATTTTGGATTTTTTACAGGTGCGACCAAATAGTATGATAAATAAACTCCACCATTATAACTTCCGTCTTGTAGTTTTAATGTAGTACCTGTCTTACTTCCAACATCAATTCCACCAAGTCTCGAATAATAACCAGATGTTTGAAAATCTGCAGTAGATTTTAAAATCTCAAGCATTGTATCTGATGTTTTTTTAGAAAATACTTTTCTAATAACTTCTCTTTTATTTTCATAAATAACTTTATCATTTTTATCAATAATTTTCTTTATTATTTGAGGCTTAACAAGTTCCCCATTATTTGAAAAAGAATTAACTGCAGCAAGCATTTGAAGAGGTGTAACTTGATATCCATGCCCAAAAGTCATAGATGATCTTTCAATGTCGTTTATTTTTTCAGGCTTAATAAACAAAGAATGTTCCTCAGCAGGAATTTCAATTCCTGTTCTAACTGTTAAATTTAAGGCGTTCATATACTTAAACAGCTTTTCTTTTCCTAGTTTGTATCCCATTTTTATAAGCGCAACATTACAACTATTATTTACAGCTTTCTCTACAGTTTGAGTACCGTGATGTCTAGGAGTATACCAACAATTTAATCTACTTCCGCCATTAAATTCAACATAAGGCTTATCTGCAACAAAAGTAGAATTCTTTGTATACACACCTTCCTCTATACCCGCAGCTGTTGTTATTAATTTAGATACACTACCTGGCTCATAGGTCCATGACGTTACATAATTTCTAAATCTTTCATTTAAAATTTTATTTTTTTCTTCTTTGCTTAATTTCTTTATATCCTCTTTACTCATATCTAACAACTTATAATTATCATTTAAGTTAAAACTAGGATATGAACCCATAGCTAATATTTCACCTGTTTTTGACTTCATCAAAATAGCAGTCGCTCTTGTAACCTTTGTTTTTTTCACACTTTCCTTAAGTGCTTTTTCTAAATATAACTGCAGCATTCTATCAATTGTAAGAACAACATTTTTTGCTTCGACAGGCTCGTACTTTTTTATTCTCTCAAAAGCTAATTCAGACCCCAAAAGATCTGTTTTAGATATAGTTCTACCTTTGAATCCCGACAATTCAGTATTCATACTCATTTCAATCCCAGCTATACCATTGTTTTCACCATCTACTCTACCAATCAAAGAAGAAGCAAAAACATCAAAAATATAGTTTCGCTTTTCCTTTGAATATTTAGCTAACCATGGAATTGATAATTCATCTATTTTTTTAGACTTTTCCTTTGAAGCATTATATATAATCTCAAATGAAAAATCCTTTTTTAACTCAATTTTTTTATTAATATCTTCTACATCTATTTTTATTATTTGATTAATACTTTCAATTTGATTTTTTAATTTTTCTCTACCTTTTTCAGTTCTAGTATAAGATTCAATATCTTTATATCTCATCCAGTATGAATACAAAGTCTTATCACTAACAAGAGGATTCATATTTCTATCATAAATTATTCCTCTTGGCGGTTTCTTATAAACATCTAATATACTTATATTTTCAGCTATTTTTTTATATTCTTTATAATTAAAAATTTGTATTTGAAAACATCTTAATAAAATAGAGAAAAAAACAAGACATATTATAGCAAAAGCAAAATACATCTTATTATTCATTCTTCGATTCATATATAATCCTCATCTATTCATTTGAACTCTGAATACTATTTTTAGAATTTAAAGTAACACGCGCTTCACCATCTTTAAACTCATATCTTTTACTTATCACTAATATATTTGTTTGAGAGCTTTTAGCCTCTTGTAAATTCAATTTAGAAGCAGCAACATCAGCTATTGATGCTTTTTGTGTTTTTTTATTTATTTCAGATTTAAGTTTTTCTACATCTTTATTTAATTTATCTATCTTTGCATATAAATTATTGTTTTCATATTTCATATTGTTTATCTTAACAACTCCACTTACAACATTAGTAATAATAAGTATTCCAACCAAAACAACAAAAAAACCAAAAAATAAATCTCTAACTCTCTTTTTTTCTTGTTGCTTTATTCTTCTTTTTTCAGAAATTTCTTTTTGTTTTTGAATATTTTCATTATATTTTTTTTCAAATTTTTCAAAATTTAATCCCATAATTTACCACTTTTCTACTATTCTAAGTTTAGCCGAATGACTTCTATTATTTTCTTCTAATTCTTCACCTTTAGCCACAATAGGTTTTTTCGTTATTTTCTTTACTTCTTTTACTTTATCACAATTACATATAGGCAATTCTTCTGGACAAATACAGGTTTTACTCAAATAATCAAAATGCCTTTTTACCAACCTATCTTCTAAAGAATGAAATGTAATTATAGCAAGTCTGCCATTTTTATTTAATCTACTTATAATTTTATCAATTGTAGGAGATATAATTTCAAGTTCTTTATTTACTTCTATTCTTATCGCTTGAAAAGTCCTTTTTGCCGGATGCTTATCATCCCTAGCTCCAACTGGAACGGCAGCTTTTATAACATCAACTAATTCAAACGTTGTTTTTATTGGCCTTTTTTCTACTATAAACTTTGCAATTCTAGTAGCCCATTTTTCTTCACCATAGTCTTTTATTATTTCTTTTAATTTATCTTCCGTATAATTATTTACCACATACTGTGCATCTATTTTTTGAGAAGTATCCATTCTCATATCTAAGCGACTATTATATCTATAACTAAAGCCTCTATCAGCAGTATCTAACTGATAACTAGATACACCCAAATCTATTAAAACTCCATCTACTTTTTCAATTTCTAACTCATCTAATATCAAGTCAAAATTTAAAAAATTTGCTTTTGAAAGAACAAAATTTGAGCCAACAGACTTTAGTTTTTCTAAACTAAAATCAAGTGCTGCATCATCTCTATCAATTCCTATTAACAAACCATTTTCTAGTCTTTTTAAAATTTCAGAAGAATGTCCAGCGCCTCCCAGAGTTAAATCAAGATACACTCCATCTTTTTTTATATTCAAACCCTTTATACACTCATCTAATAAAACGCTCTTATGATTGAACTCCACCATTTTTTTCTCTTTCATTTAGTCTTCTATTTTCTTCTTCTCTACTATAATTTGAATCTACATAAGATTGTTTAAGTCTTTCTTCATCCCATATTTCAAAATGTCTAAATTTACCTAATAAAACAACCTCACCTTTAAAACCATACGTATCTCTTAAATTTTGAGGAATTAGTATTCTATTTTGCGAGTCAATAGATACAGTAACTGTATGTTCTGCCATATCAGTTAAAAACGATTGAAATCCAGGATCATAATTCTGACTATTATATATTTTCCCAATCATTTCTTCAAATTGTTCTACCGTGTATACTCTAAGCGCATCTTTCATTGTATTAGAAATAGTTAAGACAACTTCTTCATCTAACAACTTTCTAAATTTAGAAGGTACATTTACCCTTCCTTTTTTATCCACACTATGAATATATTTTCCTGTAAACATTGAACTCATAATAACCCACTTTGGTACATTTGGACTTTACTTTAGTACCACTTTCCCCCACTTTTATTTAATTTTACCACAAAAAAAAAAGCTTTCAAGCTTTTTTCTTATTTTTTATTATTTTTTTATCATATTTTTTTCTTTAATTTTCATATAGTATACCAGTAATGATACCAATATTATTACAACACTTATAAATTGTGCCACTCTTATTGACCCCCACATTAAACTATCTGTTCTAAGACCTTCAATAAAAAATCTTGCTAGCGAATATAAAATTGCATAGTTTAAAAATATCTGACCATCAAACTTCTTTCTTTTATATAAGTACATAAGCAAAATAAAAACCATAAAATTCCATAAAGACTCATACAAAAATGTTGGATGAACTTTCTGACCTTCAACTACAATAGCCCAAGGTAAATCTGTTGGCCCACCATGCGCTTCGGAATTAGCAAAATTTCCCCATCTACCTATTGCCTGAGCAAGAATTATTCCGGGAGCTGCCATATCAAGAATTTCTAAAAAGTTTATTTTTTTTATCTTACAATATATATATGCACTTAACAATCCCGCTATTATAGCACCATGAATTGCAAGACCTCCTCCTCTTAAATTGATTATTTTATAAAAATCTCCTTTATAATTATCCCATTCAAAAATAACATAATATGTTCTTGCTCCAATTATTCCAGATGGAACAATAACTAATATAAGATCATAAATTAAATCATTACTATACCCTTTTTTTTCAGATAACTTCATTAATATAAAACTAGCAATTAAAATTCCAGAAGCCATAAAAATTCCATACCATCTAACATCTACACCAAAAATTGTAAAAGCTATAGGATTCATTTAACCCCCTCTCTTCCAATAACGGATAATACCCTTTGACCTTTCAAATCAAAATCAAACCCACTTAAATCAAAATTTGAAATAATATCTGTATATTCTTCAATATTTATTCCATACCTATCTAAATACATATACGTCATAGCATGCGAATAAACACCATTATATGAATATAAAAATCTTCCTATCATCTTTTTCTTCTTTATAATAAGTTCCTCTTTTAAGATATCATTAACATTAAAATTATCTATAATTTTATCTATTCTATCTTTAAGCTCATTAACCTTATTTCCTTCTCCCTCAAAACTTATATAACTATATTTTTCTCCAATACTAAACTTAGAATAAAATGTAATAAACAAATTATCATTATAAGCCTCTTTATAAAATTTAGAACTTTTACCAAATAATATATCCAAAACAAAACTATATGCTAGATTAGTTTTAAATATATCTTCATTTTTACCCAAATCTAATTTTATTAAATATGAATAAGAAGCTATTTCATCTCTTTTTTTAAACAAATATTTTTGTTCATTTTTTACTTCATCAAAATCAAATATAACTTTTGGTTTGGCACTCTTTTTTAAATAAAATTCTGGAATATTATTTAATATATTATCTATTTGCCTTTTTGAAAAGTCACCTACAATAACAAGATTCATATTAGAGCCTACATAAAAATTATCCATAACTTCATCTAAAATTTTAGATGTAACCTTTTTTATATCATCTTTTGTTCCAGCAATATCTCTTCCTACTGGATGAACTGGATACAAGTAATCTAAAGCTCTGTAAAATGTCAAGTAAGATATATCATCTAAATACATATCTATCTCTCTAGCTATAATCTTCTCCTCATTCCTTATTCCTTCATCTGTATATTTTCTTTCTGATGGAACTTTTAAAATCAAATCTAAACACTCATCAAAATTATCTATTGTTGTAAAATAAAAACAAGTATTATCATTACTGGTAAACGCATTAACATCCGCTCCAAGTTGACTCATTTTCTGGAACACATTTACATCTTTATTTTCAAAAAGTTTATGTTCTAAGAAGTGTGCAGTCCCATCTGGATGTATTTTATTTTCTCCATTTTTATCTACAAATTTAGTTGACATACTTCCATATTCACAATTAACATAAGCCCCTTTTTTATAAAAGCCTTCTTTTAATAAAAATGTAACTTTAAAACCAGAATCAAATTTATATTCCAAACACTCATTACTAATTTTATTTAACTTCATCTATTTCCCCTTTTATAAAAAGCTCTGTATGTTTAAACAATCTTTTTGCAACATCTATAACTTCTGATTTTTTTATACTATTTATTTTTTTTATTCTTTCTTCTATACTATCCTCTTGACTATACAAATTATTTACAAATGTATAATTTATATTTCTTATCTGCGAATCAGAAACAGACTTTAAACTATTTATAAAATACACTTTTGCATTTTTTAGCATATCCTCTGTTATCATATCATCTTTTATTAACTCCATAATCTTATCTATTTCATTAGATGCTAACTCATAATTTTTTAATTCAATTCCTAAATTAAGCACCATTACATCTTTAAACCTATCATAAGATGTATATATATAATAACAAAGATTATGCTTTTCTCTTATTTCATTAAACAAAATGGAATCTGTTCCACCACCAACAATAATACTTAATAAACTCATAGCATATTTTTTTCTAAAATCATTTTCAGTATCAATAGTATATACAAAATTTAAAATACTTTGTGTACTATCTATACTCTCACTATAACTTTTAAACACTTTCCTATTTGGTTTTATACACTCAATTTTTTCTTCTTTTTTATCTATAATTTCATTATTCTTATATTTATAAATCTTAGAATTTAATAATACATTATTATAAAAGTCAACTAAATCTAAATTAGATATTTTTTTAGCTGTATCAATATCACCATATTTATATATACTCAAATCACTTTCTTCATACACACACTCATTAAGTTTTTTATAAGAATATACTGATATATCTTTTTTTATACTCTCAAGCTCTAAAATCAAATTATTCTTTTCATTTTCAAAAATTTTATCATCAAATCTTCCATCAACAATTAATGGATTAAATAAAATTTCATCAAAAAATTTTATAGCTTCATTTTCTAAATTCAATCCTTTTTTAATGTATCCATATTTAGGATAAATAAGCACAGCTTCAAAAACTAATTTATTCATATTTTTACTAATATCAAAATCTACTACAACACCATACAAACTATCTTTTTTATTATTTATTTCTTCTATTGTTTTATATTTATTAGAACCATTTAATAATACTTCTGTTAAAATACTTGCAAGTACAGCATTTTTTTTATTTAATGGTAAAACAAAATAATAAGCTATTAAATTAGTTCTAAATTTATCATTAATATTATTCAACTATCCCTCCACTCTCTTTTATTATTATATCATCATTTTACATTTGCTTAAACTAGGTTATTAAGATATAATCATTATTTGGAGGAATAAAAATGAAATTAGGAATAGTTGGCCTACCAAATGTAGGAAAAAGCACATTATTTAATGCAATAACAAAAGCTGGTGCACAAAGTGCAAATTACCCATTTTGCACAATAGAGCCTAATACAGGTGTTGTAGATGTACCCGATAAGAGAATACAAGAATTATCTAAAATGACATCATCAAAAAAACAAATTCCAGCTTCAATCATTTTTTATGATATAGCAGGACTTGTAAAAGGCGCTTCAAAAGGTGAAGGTTTAGGAAATAAATTTTTATCTCATATACGAGAAGTTGATGCAATAGTACATGTAGTAAGATGTTTTGAAGATGATAATGTAATACATGTAGATGGAAAAGTCGGAGCAAAAAAAGATGTAGAAGTAATAAACTTAGAACTTATACTATCTGACTTAGAAATAATAGAAAAAATATTAAATAAAACTAGAAAAAATTTAAAAGGTGACAAATCATTACAAAAAGAATTTGATTTACTTACAACTCTATACAACACACTACATGAAGAAAAGCCTATTAGAAGTTTAAATTTAACAGATGATGAAAAAAAGATGATAAAAGGATATAATCTCTTAACATCAAAACCAACAATATATGTTGCAAATATAGATTTAGAAAATGAAAATCCATTTTATGATGAATTAAATGAAATCGCAAAAGGCGAGGGTGCAAAAATAATTGAAATTTCTGCACAAATAGAACAAGAATTATCAGAATTAAATGATGATGAAAAAAAAGAATTTTTAAACGAACTTGGAATTGAAGAAAGTGGACTTGAAAAACTTATAAGAGCAAGTTATAATCTATTAGATTTAATTTCTTTCTTTACATCAGGCGAAGTAGAAACCAGAGCTTGGACTATAAAAAAAGGTACATTAGCACCACAAGCTGCTGGAAAAATACATACAGATATAGAAAAAGGTTTTATAAAAGCAGAACTTATTAACTATGATGAACTTATACAATACAAGAGTTTAAATGATGCAAAAGATAATGGCAAATTAAGACTTGAAGGTAAAGAGTATGAGATGAAAGATGGAGATGTAGTTCACTTTAGATTTAATGTATAAACAATAAAAAAACACATTCATTTATACTGAATGTGTTTTTGATTTTTATTTAAAAGAAACTCTTGCTTTACCATCTAAATTTTTAGTTATAAAATCTTTAACTTTTTTGCTTGTCATAGCTTTCTTTAAAACTTTTATTTTTTCACTATTCTTATTATCTTCTCTAGCAACTAATGTAATTGCAAATGTCAAATCTTTTCCTGATTCAAACATAATTCCATTTTTCTTTGGAGTTAAATTTATTTTACCAATATAAGCAGGATAATTAAACACAAAATCTTTTTCCTCATACGCTTTATTTAAGTTTAGTAATGAAATTGGAGAAAACTTTAATTTCTTAGGATTTTCCTTAATATCTTGAACATTAACAGTAAAACTATTCGGATCTTTTAATGTTATAACTTTGTTTTCAGCTAATAATCTTAATGCTCTTGTCATATTTGTAGGATCACTTGGTATTCCAACATCCATACCTTCTTTTATGTCATCTATTTTCTTAACATTTTTACCATAATAACTTACAATCGCATCATAAATTGGTTGTACAGAAACTAAATTCGCATTATTTTTCTTATTAAACATCTGCATAAACAATTTATGTTGGAAAAAGTTTGCATCAACTTCTTTATTTTTTAATGCTACATTTGCTTGAACATTATCAGATACATACATAATATCTAATTTATATCCCTCTTTTTTTATATCATCTTTCAACATTTCTAATATAGTAGTCATTGGTTTAGTATGTGATGCGACCTTAATAACTTTATCTTCAACAGGCTTCTTATCTGCTTCTGATTTCTTATCTACTTTATTAGCTGAACATCCTCCTAGAACTAATGCAAATACAACTAAAATTAAAATCACTTTCATTGATTTTTTCATATATCTACTCTCCTTTAAATAATCTAGCTACATAATAGCCAATACATTGTATTATAAAAACATAAATTATAAAAATAACAGCCATAATATATAGTAATTCATAATTATACTCTTGATACCCATATCTAAAAGCGTACTCTCCCATACCACCCGCTCCAATAATGCCCATCACAGTAGAATATGATAGCATACTTATTGTAACAGATGTAAATGATAGAATTAAATCCTCCATTATACTAGGAAATATAAAATACCATATTATTTGAAACTTATTAGCACCCATAGAAATCGCTCTATCTATAATACTATCACTCACTCCAAGCATAGCTTGTTCAACAAAACGAGAATAAATACTAACAGATACTAAAATCATAGGTAATAAAGCAGCATTGTTTCCAAATGAAGTATTAAAAACAAATCTCATAACTGGTATTAACAAAAATACAAATATTAAAAAAGGAATACTTCTTATAGAATTTAATACAAAACTTAATATATGATAAAAAAAGTTGTTCTTATATAAATATTTTTTTCCTATCATAAATAAAATTGTACCAAATATAATTGATAAAAATCCCCCTACAATCATAGTAACACCCACCATATAAGTTGTTTCAAAAAACGAATATAATATTTTGTCACTATGATTTAAAAATATATCCTTCATTTTCTTAAATACCCATCAACATAATTGTAATAATCATCAATATTATCATAATTCTTACCCTTTATCGGTATAATTTCTGACTTTATGACACCTTCTGATATATACAAAACTCTATCACAAATTTTTTTTATCAAACTTAAATTATGTGACACCACAAGAAGTGCAATTTTTCTTTTTCTACAAATTTCTTGTAGTAAATTAAAAATTTCTAACTCACTATTTGTATCAAGTCCAGAACTAATTTCATCACATAGAATTAAACTTGGATTTTGTAATAGCGCAATAGCAATGGCTACTTTTTGCTTTTGTCCTCCACTTAAATTACAACAATTAACATGTTTTAAGTGCTTCAAACACATTAAATCTAAAATATCATCAATTTCATTTTCATTGACTTTTTCATAATATAGAAGATAAACAAGAGATAAATGATAATAAACAGACTTATTTAATAATAAATTACTATCTTGAAAAATATATACTATTTTTCTTCTTATATATTTATTATCATATAATTCTAATAACTTATCTTTAAAATATATCTCTCCACTATCACTCTCCACTAATCCACCTATAATTTTTAACAAAGTGCTCTTTCCAACACCATTTTCTCCAACAATTCCAAGAATTTCTTCTTCCTTTAAAGAAAATGTTATTGACTTTTGATGAAAATTTGTTGATTTATAATGTTTAGATAAATTGCTAACTTTTAACAATATTGCCCCCTACAAAGCTAGTATAGTATTAAATATTTGCTATGTCAACCAAATATAGTCATTTGTAAACAAATATCAAATTATGATAAATTTTATTTAATAAGCAAAAAGAAGCCATATCAAATGACCTCTTTTAATTAAATTTTATTTTAGCAATCTGATTTTTGAGATGCTATATAACCTTCTTTTGTAAGAATTTCTGCTGCCTTTTCTTTATTAGCTTCAGATACAAGTACAATAGGTCCTGTACAACCCATACCACTCTCAGCATAGATTTTATTTCCCCAAAGAACTTGAACAGCATCATCTAATTCCATTATATCAATACCACTAAGTTGTGCAGTAACAACCTCTTTATCAGGCATTGTTACCTCTTCAACACTCTTTTCTTTAGTTTTATTTAAAGATTTAGCAATATCTTCAAGTCCAGCTTTATCAGCTTGAGCATACTCAGATTTTGCTAACTGACTTAAACTTCCTTTAGCAATATCAGCACCATAAGAAATAGCATTAGCTACTACAGGAGTACCAGATGCTCTTGATAAAATTAAAACTTTTCTATCATAATTTTTACCAACACCAGGTCCATAGCCATAACCAAACGCCTCATAACTTCCACCTGTTTGGAAAGAAGAGAATACTTTCATAAGTAGATTACCTGTTAAAGAATCACAAACCATAACATCTGGAGATGCCATAAGTAAGTCATTACCTCTCATAACAGAACCTCCATCAGCTCTCTTTGATGTTGCAAATTCAAACTCATATCCATTATCTTTAAGTTCAATTAAAGCCATTTCAACTTGTCTTGCACCATCAACATTTAAAATTCCAACTGTTGGTTTTTTAATACCTATGCTTTTAGCAGTAATAATACCTGCAACAGCATTTCTAACCATAGCTTCAACTCTATTAGTAGCTGATGTACCTGTTGTAGTTGCAATAATCATTTGCTTTCCATTAGCTGGAACAACTACTCTACCCACAGTAGATACACCTATTGGGAAATTATAGTGCATTGTAACACAACAATCAATCTCGCCACTATCAAGAAGTTGCTCCATAACTTTATGTTGCTCATCTTCATTTTCTGCTAAAAACTGTCTTAATTCTACATCTTGCTTTGGTCCGATAAGAACTACCTCTATACTAGAGTCCTTTTTAGACGCTTCAAGAGCTCCGTTTAATATATTTTCAACTCCATGCTCACTACCTAAAAGTGTTACTGCAACAACAGCCTTCTTACCAAAACTTCCGCTTTTTATACCATCAGCAATATCATTAAAAACTTCACTTATTATATTATTTACTGAATTACTCATCGCATTTACCCGCTAAAGAAGTAGCAAAATCTTTCATAGCATCAGCTATAAGAAGTTTAATTTGCTCTTTAGATACAGAAGATTCTTCTCCTGTTTCTCCAGTATTTTTCTCAATAATTACAGAAACACCATCAAATAAGTTTGTCATTCTTCCTAAGAAAAGAGATCCTTTACCAACGATCATTGCTCTATTTACTTTTCCTTGTTCCATATCTTCTTTTACAAATCCTAAATATGGTACACCTGATGGAATATGTCCCTGAGTTGGCGCCCAACCTTTAAGACCATGCTCATCAATGAAGTTCTTTAACTCTTTTCTATCTAAGTCGCCTCTTTTAACACCTAAAGCACCAATCATTTTATAATTTGCTTCAGGAACATCTCCTGCACCAGCAGGCTTTGTAATATCTGGGTTCTGCATTTCAACTGAATATACATCTATATCAGTAATCTTCATATTAGCTTTATCAAGTGGAGCAGTAACAAGTGCTGAAATAACACCTTGAGGACTAGCTCCTGTACCAACATTATGCTTTCCTACAAGATCAGTTCTAACAACTGGGCTCACTCCATCATTCTTAGAAATAAGAATAGCAAACGCACCAAGAACATCCTCTAATAAAGGCATCTCTTTTTCAACGTGTTTTTTACCATTCATACCAAGTTTAGCAGTAGCTCCACCAGCAACTATAACTACGTTTTCATATACTCCAGCTTTAACTAAAGCAGATGCTTCAATTAATGCGTGAACTGGCGCAGCACAAAAACCTCTTGTATCAGATCCTGTTGCATTCATACAACCAGCAGCTTCAGCAATACTCTTTGCAAAGTTACCACCACCACGTTGGTTCATATCACCACATGCTTCTTCTGAACACTCAATTACATAATCAATAGAATTTGGATCAATGCCATGATTTTTAAGTAAGTTAACCATTGCTAATGTTCCTGATGCTTTAACAACTAAGTTTTCAGCCATTACATGAGAAGTTAAGTTTAAGTCAACATCATGAGCACGACTCACACAACCAACAACTTTTCCTTCATGATAAAGTGGCTCAGCACCTCTGTTTGAAATCTCATCATTAATTTTTTCAATATCACTAGCTTCAGTCATTTTAGCATCAACATATTTTGCTACTTCTGCTTCTACAGAATCTTGAAATGACTTTTCAAGTAAAACTATACCAAAAACATCAACAGCTTTCATTAATCCTATAAATACTTCTTGCTTTAATATAACACCATTTTTACCTTCAGCTTTAGCTTCTACTTTTTTGTCATACCATGGCATTTCCATAGAATCTAAATCTCTTGGGTGCATGTTTCCAATATATACTTGGTTAGGTGCATAAGATACAACTTCTTCATAACTTCTTATATATTTATCAATTTGTTTTAGATAATCTGAATCTGGATTTACTTGTTTTTCAACAGTTTGAGTAGTTCCAGCATGTACAATCATATCTGGTGTATGAACAAGGCTATACGCACTAGCCTTTACAACTGCATACGACATTTTTACCTCCTTTTTTAAAAAAAGGGGCTTAAAGCCCCTTTCATAATTAATCTTCAAATACTGTTTGGCCTTCAACTTCAGTTTCTAATGCTTTTAATGCTTTATCAACCATTTTTCTTCTTAATGCTTTTTCTTCATGAGCATCAAGTGAAGGATTTCCAAGTGGATGAGGAATAGCTACCGCAGGTACTATTCTATTTGCTCCAACTGTTAATGAAATTGGCACAACTGTACAAATATGAACTACTGGAATTCCAGCACGTTCAATTTCTTTTACCATCGTTGCTCCGCAACGTGTACAAGTACCTCATGTAGAAGTTAAAATAACTCCATCTACACCAGCTTCAACTAACTCTTTACTAAATTCAGAAGCGAATTTTTTAGAGCTTGCAACTGCTGTACCATTACCAGTAGTAGTATAGAAGTATTCATGGATGCTTCCAATCTTTCCTTCTTTTTGAATCTCTCTTAAAACATCAACAGGAAGTACACGATCTGAATCTTCATTTGCATAAACAGGATCGTATCCACCATGTGCTGTTTCATGAGTAGCTTCTGTTAAATCATCAAATTCAGCTATTGAATATTTACCATATTTAGATGCAGATGATGACTCAATATGATCAGGGTTTCCTTTAGGAACGATACCACCTGATGTTACAAGCGCAATCTTAGCACCTTTCATATTTTTAACAGCTGGATTTGGATCAACTCTATCAAAGTTAGGCATAGGATATTCTGTTTCAAATTCTTCTCCCTTTAACTTTTTGATTAACATATCAACAGCTCTTTCAGAACCTCTTTTTTCTGTAAAGAAATTCTTTCTAACTCCTCTTGCAAAGTAATTTTCCTCAGCTGGAGATAAAATCTCTTCGCCTTTTGCTACTTTAAGAGCAAATGGAGCCATTTTCTTAATAGCATCACGCATTCCTGCGGCACTATTTTTTGTGCTAATAATATATAAATCTTTTTTATACATATCAACACCAGGATTTTCTTCATACATACCAGTTACAACTGGCATATTTAATTCTTCTTTTACTACTTTAGAAATTGTTCCACAAGCAACACCATATCTACCAGCATTAAACGCTGGTCCTGCAACAAATAAGTCTGCATCGTATGATTTAATCATATCTAAAATAGTTTTTTGAGCTTTTTCTAAATTCTCATTGAAGTATGAATCACCACAAATAATTGTTGCAACTATTTCAGCATCATCGCCAAATCTCTTTTGCAATTCAATTCCTGGTCCTACTACTTCATTACGTAATTCAGGCTCGTAATCAGCTTTTTCTTCGCCACCTATTCCAGCGAAAAATTGATTAATATAATGAATAACTTTAATTTTACTCATTTATCCTCCAATACTATTTAGTCATTAAATTTGCAAAATTCTGAACGAATTTCTGACATTTCTTCAATTATTTCATCAACATTAAGAACCATTTCCATCATTCCAATTTGTTCATCATAAACATCAGCATCTACTTCATCTTTGAATTCTGGTTCTACAGCATGATATACTCTTAGTCCTAACTGGACATTTGCTAATGGGCCTGCAAAAGTAGGATCACCAGCTGTTACAGTTTCTGCAGCAAGTCCTGCAGCTTCTGCTTCAGCAGCTCCTAATAATACAACTATATTCTCAGCTCCGTGCTCGTCAGTTAAATCTTTAACACGTCTCTGATTTTCAAGGTCCATCGCACCTGCAGCAGTTCAGACAAAGCATTCAGTCGATGAGAAAAGCACTTCAGCTTTTGTGTTTTTTAAGCATTCTTCAATGGCTTGACCAGGAATTCCATCCCTGTCACCAATGATGATTACTTTTTTATCATCATATAAACTCATAATATTTCCTTTCTTTGTTTTAAATATTTTAAATTTTAATTAATAAGTTTTTCCACTCATTTTGTTAAAGCCTAGTTCATTTGTTGCTCCAGTAATAGTTTGAAGCTCAACAACTAAACTTCCATCTTCTTGTAATGAACCATCAAAACCACCAGCAATTCTATCAACTTCGTTGATATGTCCAATTACTTTATCCATTTTTTCAAGTTCAATTACTTCGTTTGCATTACCACCAGTTACAACAGCATCTGCTAATGGATCAGCATCTGCAAGTGACTGAGATAATCCATCTCTACCAGCATATTCATCAGTAATAATTACTGTCTTAATACCAGCTTTTTCAATTTTTTTACAGTTCATAATTAAATCTGTATCTGGGTTACCAAAACCTTCTTGTGAAATAACAACACCATCAACACCCATAAATTGTGCTAATTTAGTAGCCCAATCAGAACTTCTTTCTTTATCTGCAAGGTAAACATTTTCATTTGTAATAATTACTCCTACAAAGTTAATCTCTTTACCATGTTTAGCAAATAAATCATGAACAACTGGATTATTTAAATGATGGTATGTTGTATTCTTATCACAAGCAGAAACACAGTTACCACTAATAATAGCTCCATCCATTATTTCAGTTGGATTAATTATTGTAGATAATGTTTTCTTAGCATCAACTCCATAAACATAAGTGTCATGCATAAGTCCTTGTGATTGAAGCATTAAAACATAAGCTACTTTAGGAAGATCTGGATATTTTTTTACACTCTCAAGTAATGGAAGTGTTTCAAAAACTTCTGTCTCATCAGCAGCAACTTCTCTAGCTGCTTCACCTAAATACTTAGCTGCAGTAAGTCCTGCAATTCTTAATGTTTTTTCCTTATCATGTTGGTGCATATCGTCTTTTGTATCAATTTCTAAAACAACATTTTGAGTCTTAGAAAATGGTGTATACTCAGCTCCAACACCCTTCATGTCAATAATACCCTCTTGGAAAGCTACAACTTTTCCTGTAGTTACTACAGCAGCTCCCTTAAGACGAAGTGTTTTACCACTTCCAACAGTATTTACTTTAGAAATCACTCCTGGGAATATATCTCCACCTTCAAGTTTAACTCTTGGCTCGATAACATCTTTTACAGGTGTAATTCTAACACTCTCTCCTGGTCTTGCTAAATGAACTTCAACTTTTGTTATATGTTCATCTTCACCTATTAAGCTCTCTAGTTCACTTTTGTTCACATAAAGAACTCCTGATTCAATTTTAGTTTTATCACCAAATTGAACATCTTTAATTAAGATACTACCTAATTCTAAACGCAAGTTCTTACCTCCTATATTAAATATTTTCTTTTATCAATGCTTCAATAGCATCTACTTTCGCATCTTCTTTAGTAAGCTCAGCTATTTTCTCACCATCTTTATATAAAGCAACTGTTGGTAAACCCATAACTCTTTGCTTTATAGCAAGTCTTCTAGCTTGAGAAGTGTCTAGTTTAGCAAACTTAAGATTCTCTTGATATTTCTCAGAAAGTTCAACAACATGTGGCATTAATGCTTTACATGGTTCACATGATGGACTCCAAAAATCAACAAGAACTAATCCTTCAGATTTTAAAACTTCTTCTTCAAAGTTATTTTTATCTAAAACTACCATTTTTTAACCTCCTTATTAGATTTATTATAATAATAATTTTATCACACTTTTACATATTACTCAAAATGTTCTGATATATATTTTTCTGCACTAATTGTAGCAATCGCACCATCACTTGTAGCAGTAACTACTTGTCTTAATGTTTTTTGTCTACAATCTCCTGCAACAAATACTCCATCAACATTTGTTTTCATATTTGCATCACCAATAATGTATCCACCTTTATCAAGCGTAAGAACATTTTCAAATATCTTAGTTTGTGGTAAATATCCAACCATTACAAATATACCAAATGTTCCATCTTCTTCATTTGCATTAATAACTGTTTCTTCACCTGTGTTTCTATTTCTTAATGTCATTTTCTCAACAATGCCATCTCCTTCAATAGAAACAACTTCTGTATCATAAATAAAGTTAATCTTTTCATTAGCAAATGCTTTTTCTTGAATAGATTTAGCTGCTTTTAATTCATCTCTTCTATGAACAACAGTAACTTTGCTTGCAAATTTACTTATAAATAATGACTCTTCAACAGCAGTATCTCCACCACCAATTACAAAAACTTCAAAATCTTCAAAGAATGCAGCATCACATGTAGCACAATAACTTACACCTTTTCCTGTAAACTTATCTTCTCCTGGCGCTCCAAGTTTTCTAGGTTTAGCACCAGTAGCTACTATAACAGTTTTAGCTTCATATTCTCCTGCTGAAGTTGAAACTTTTTTAATTTTTTGACTAAAATCATAAGATGTAACTTCTTCAAATTTCATCTCACCACCAAAATGTTTGAACTGATCAACCATTCTTTTTATAAGTTTTGGGCCTGTTGTATCTTCAATAGATCCTGGATAGTTTTCTACTTCATCAGTAGTAACTATTTGTCCACCAGCTTTTTCTCCCTCTAAAATCAATGTAGAAAGTTTTGCTCTTCCTGCATATAATCCAGCAGAAAGACCAGCAGGTCCACCACCAATAATTAAAACATCATATATTTTGCTCATATTGCCTCCTTTTTATAAACATCCTTCAATAAGAGATAAATCAATAACTTTAAAGTCAGCATCCATCTGTTCAGATATCTTTTTAATTCCTATCTTTTCAAATTTTTCTGCTGTCATTATAGAATTACTAATAATTAATATAGAATCATAATCAACAGAATCTGACTTTTCAAGTATCAATGACTTATAGGGAGTTTCATTAGGCTTTATACTACCTGATAAAGGATGTGTAAGAAGTTTATAATTCTTATGAATCATATCTCTTACAATTATTAGTATCTGCTTAAATGAAACATCATGATAACAAACATCATACATTTTATCATACTTTTCTTTTACAAGAATATTATTTGTAAAAATAATTTTATTCATCATCATTCTCCTCAATTTTCTCTGTCACACATAATACATTTATATTATATTCTAATATATATAAAAAATAAAGCATATTTTTTTTAATATTTGTTATTTTTTTTTAATATTTTAACTAAGAATTAATGATATGATATAATAACAGTACAAGGAGAAAAAAATGGAAAAATTATCAATGTTTTTAAAAGAAAATTATCAAACAATTTTGATGGCAATAACAATATTAGTAATAGGAACTATATTAGCTAAAATACTAAAAAATGCCTCAGTAAAATTTATGAAGAAAGCAAAAATAGAAAGAGCTGCTATTAGTTTCTTATCTCAAATATTATATGCTTTTTTAATATTTATAGTATGTATCAACTTTTTAAATAGTTTAGGAATACCAACCACATCTCTTATGGCATCAATTGGTGCAATAGGACTTGCAATAGGATTGTCAATTAAGGATTCTTTCTCTAATTTCGCTGCAGGAATTATTCTTCTTATTTTTAAACCGTTTAAAGCTGATGAATATATAGAAATATGTGGTAATGAAGGTGTTGTAAAAGCAATACACATTATGAACACAGAAATAATAAATAAAGAAAATAAAGTAATTATAATACCAAATTCAACTTTTACAAATAACTCAATAATAAATTATTCTGCAAATAATATAAGAAAAATTAAATTAATTCTTGATATAGCCTATGATACAGACCATAAAAAAGCTATAGAAATATTAAGAGATATATTTGATAAAAATAAAAATGTCTTAAATAATAAAGAAATAGAAATAGGACTTTTCAATTTTGCTTCTAGCTCTGTTCAAATAATTGCTTATCCAGAAGTAACAACAAAAGATTACTGGAAATCATACTATAGTATAATGGATCAAATAAAAATTGAATTTGATAGAAATAATATTGAAATACCATTTACTAATCAAACAATACATATAAAAAGTAAATAAATCTATAAATCAAAAATACCACAAATGTGGTATTTTTACTTTTCTTCTAATTTTTAATGTGTAATTAACTATTTTAATATCGTAAAAAATTGTCTGATAACTCTTTAAACCCAAATCTAATCACTCTTGCAATTATTAAATATGATATATTTTTTTCATTTCCATTTTAAAAATAAACATCATCTATTGTATATTTTTTTAAATTCTTATAAGTCCAAAACTCAAAATCCAAATATATTTTCTCAAAATTTCAAAAAATCCATCGCCATATCCAATTGAAATAATTATAAAAATTGCATGCAATATTAAAAACACAAAGCATATTACCCATACTTTCCAATTTTTAGGAACGAATATAATACCAAGTATTAAAAGCCAAGCAGAAACAGAAAATGCTATACTCATGATAAAATAACCTAAAGTAATCTGGGTATTTTTTATTTTGAAAAGATTGATACTATCAAGATAAATATTATAATCCATAAGTATAAAATTTAATATTGCAGATACAACTACAATTAACGAAATTATATAAAAATATTTTCTTAGTTTTCTTTTTTTATCCATAATAATTTCTCCTTTATTCAAATACTTTTTATTATTCTTATTTTACATATACCACACACGCATATAAAACTCAACAAAAAACATTTTATAACAACAAAAAATTATTTAGACCTTTTAAAAAAACAAACTGATAAAACAAACAAAACACAAAAAAGTATTACTAATGCAGTAAAAATATTAAATCTCGTTGCAACATATCCAAAAGATGGAGCAATAATTGCTGTACTAATAGCTGTAAACTGTGACTCAATGCTAAGAACAGTAGCCCTATTTTCTTTACTCATTTCTTCATCTAAACATTCAACATATATAGGTTTTCTTAAATCTTGAAGTACATTTAATATCAAGAATAAAACAGCTATTACTAATAATAATTGGTATTTTACTGAAACTGCAATAGATAAAACTATAAATACCAACATCATAAATGTTATCCTCATCAAAAACTTACCTGAAAGATATTTTCTCAAATGATATGTATTTCTACTAGCTAAAGCTGATGCCATATTAAAAACAAAATACATAATACCTATAAATACTTTACTACTATTACTTGGATTTTGACTTAAAATACTTATGCTAGATGAAATAATTATTATACTAAAAATAGGTTGAATCATATCTTTTATAGATTTAAAAACAGATTGAAATATTGCTTGCTCTAAAATAATATATCTAATATTTATATTCTTAAAAATTAATTTTATTTCATTTTTTATAAAGTCTTTTATATCATTATGATATTTACCCTTTTCATCAAATTCATCTGGATAAGATAATATTAAAAAGAAATCTAATATATAAGGTATTACAGTAATTAAAAATATATAACCTGAATTAGTAAAATTTAATATAATCAAAATTGAAAAAAGAGAACTTATAGCTGTGCCCACCAAAGAAAAAGACCTAGTTCTACCATATACAAAACTTTTATACTCTTTAAAATTATTTTTATCTAAATAAGTAAGAATAATCGCTTTATGTGTTCCAGATCTAAAAGCCTCTCCAAGTCCAAATAACACCATCGCAATAGCAGCAGTAATAAAATTTTTTGAAAAATAAAATACTATAAAAGAGAATATATAAAAAATAAAGCAAATACAAAGTTCTTTTTTCTTTCCATAATTATCAGCAAATATTCCAGATGGAATTTCAAAAATATAAACCACTATCTCTCTTATAGCATATAAAAAACCTATATGAAATAGGTCAAGAAAAGTAAGTAAATACAACAATAAATATGGCTTAAAAAAAGTTAAATTTTTTAAAAAGCCATACACACAAAACTTTCTTATCTGTATATCATCTATAATTTGTTGTCTTTTATCTTCCATTTTCACCTCTAAGTCATTATAACAAAAAAACGCTCGTATAAACAAGCGTTTTAATTTATTAATTATAAAGCTAATGCTCCGATTGGATCCCAAGGCTTAAGCGCAATAACATCATCATCTAACACACTTAAATACTTATCATCCATGTATTTTTTATCCACCATTATCTGATAAACATACTCATCAAACCATCTATCATCCATAGAGAAATCTCCCTTATGCCCTATATCAGTTCCCCAAGAATTTTCTACTTGCCACTTTATAACATCACCATTTTCATCTAAATCAACAGCAGTAATAACCATAGCATGTGTAAGTTCTGATTCTCTATATTCTAATCTATCTCCTTTACTCCAAGCAGGCATATTTCCTAGTGTAGCCTCATAATTATACATTTCGCTATCCATTATACCTTCTTTTCTTGCAAGCATTTTACCAACATCACAACCAAACCATACAGCATCATTATTTTTAAGAGATTTTATTGCTGCTTTCTTTAAATCCTCTATTGGCATATTTACATGCTTAATTGCTTTACCCTCTTTAACAGTACCTAAATGTTCTACTGTGTATGCTTTACCAAAAGGCTTATCTGTTGTCGGAGCATTTATAAGACTTACTCTATCCTCTAATTTCCATCCAACAACCTCTTTAAAGAAATCTACTGGTGACATACTTGGAAGTTTCTTAAAATTATTATCTTTATCATAAAATTCAAAATTAACTTCTGTTGGAACTTTTCCAAGAGTTTTAACTAAAACATTATAAATATTGTAAAGCATTTCATCTTTATACTCTTTTATTTCATCTAATTCTTTACCTTCTTCATACATTTTTCTCATATTTTTTGCATAAAATCTAAGTCTACTATTTAAAATATCATTTAAAACTCTTGAATTAGAAGAATGGAATGTTTCTGGCATGTGATCCTTAGGAACAATACCATACTTTTCTATAATTCCCGAGAACATGTCCCACTGTCCACCATCTTGAAGTGGCGTTTTAAGTAAATATATAACAACTTGAGAAGTAGTAGCTTCATCTAAAGTTTCAATTATACTCTCAAGAAAATAATTAGATCTCTCTAACTTATCCCAGAAAAATGTATAACTTTGTGAAAACTCAAGAGTTTTCATATTATATTTTTTCATAGTATCTATTCTAGCAGTATTTAAAGATGCAAACATCCAACATCTACCACTCATCTTTTGAGAAGTAACATCACCCTTTTTAACGACATCAGAAAAAACAAAATTATGCTTTCTTAAAACATCATTATTAAAAGATGCTTCCTCAATACCAACTCTACTAATTGCATTTTGAGAAGCTATATTTGCTAAATCACCATTATATCTGTTCTCAAACTCATTTAACATTTCTTTATTTATCATAATATCTCCTATCCCGGAGGCCATTGTAACAATCTACCAGCTAAAACATGCATGTGTAAATGCCCTACTGTTTGCCCTCCATTTTTATTTGTGTTAAACACAACTCTAAAGCCGTCATCTTTTACACCAAGTTTATCAACAACCTTTTTTAAAGCATTGTGCATATAAATTAAAACATCTGACTCACATTCATATATATTGTCAGTATGTTGTTTAGGTATAACAAGAATATGCTCTGGACTTACTGGACTAAGATCCCTAAAAGCTAATGTATAATCATCTTCATAAATTTTTTCTGACGGAATTTGATTACTAGCTATTTTACAAAAAATACAGTCCATTTTATCTCCTTTCTAAATATATACTATTATGTGTATATTTGCAATATTTTAAACAATTAAAGTATCATTAAATATCTCTTTAACCACACATTTTTTTATGTCATTTCTCAAGTCTTTATCAGTCTTAATTACATTTATATATCTTCTTGTCATTCCTTTATTTTGTTCATATAAAACCTCTACTTCTTCTCCAACAAAACTACTAATATATTCTTTTGCATGTATATCACAAACCTCCTTTAGAGCATTATATCTTTGTCTTTTTGTTTTATGTGATAAATCCATTAACTTAGAAGCAGTTGTACCTACTCTGTGAGAATACGTAAAAATATGCACCGCTGAAAACTTTACTTTTTTTACAAATTCTATAGTTTCCTCAAATGTATCTGCTCTTTCTGTTGGATATCCAACAATTATATCTGTTGTAATAGCCGGTTTATCAAAATATTTTCTTAACACTTGAACACTATTATAGTATTCATCAGATGTATATCTTCTTTTCATATCTTTTAAAACTCTATCAGAACCACTCTGTAATGAAAGATGAAAATGAGGACATATTTGTTCTATTTTAGAAAGTTCACTCGCAAAATCCTCTGTTATTATTGTAGGTTCTAAAGAGCCAAGTCTAATTCTTTTAATTCCTTCAATCTTAGAAACTTTCTGTATTATTTCAAGTAATGAACTTTTAGTATCTAACCCATAACTACTTATATGAATGCCTGTCAATACAAATTCTTTATAACCACGTTCTAAGTTTACAAGCACATCATTTATTATTTCCTCTTCATCCAAACTCTTTGAACGACCTCTTGCATAAGGAATTATACAAAAACTACAAAATCTATTACATCCATCCTGAATTTTTATAAAAGCTCTGGTTTTACTTCCTATATCCTCTATATCAATTCCTCTTTTTAATGAATATTTTTTAGAAAGGATTTCCATTGTATTTGCTTTTTCTTTATTATTTAACATTAAATCAGCAATATTATCTTTACCATTATTATCAACATAACATCCAATAAGAACCGTAAAAGCACCTGTTTCCTTTGCTTTTTTAGCTAAATTTTTAGTCTTTTTATCACTAGATGATGTTACAGTACAACTATTAATTACTATTATATCTGCATCTTCTCTATCATATACAACATCAAAACCAAATTG
>PDWI01002980.1_pt1 | contig 24686 bp, 18 predicted proteins | sample 1430891 | NCBI WGS metagenome assembly PDWI01 (sample SAMN01162508, study PRJNA174530) | Oral metagenome, whole genome shotgun sequencing project. | biome: Marine environment; feature: Marine mammal; material: Swab sample of the gingival sulcus; isolation source: swab sample of gingival sulcus...
CATTGCCAATTGAGCAATCAATTTTGACACATTTTGAGGCGTAAAAAATTCACCGCCGGATTTTCCGGCATTGGCTGCATAGTTGGAAATCAAAAACTCATAAGCATCGCCAAACAGGTCGATATGATTGTCTTCAAAATCGCCAAAATCCAATCCTTCAACACCTTTGATAACTGCCGAAAGCCGATTGTTTTTATCTTCAACGGTATTTCCGAGCCGATTGCTTGTTGTATCGAAATCGGCAAACAAACCTTTTATGTCGTCTTCGGAAGCGTACCCTCTTGCCGAACTTTCGATGGCGGTAAAGATGCTTGCCAAATCGGTATTCAAATTCGGATTTGTATTTGCATTTTTGGCAACATTAGCAAACAGCTGACTGGGATAAATAAAATACCCTTTTACTTTTATTGTGTCTTCTTTTATCTGTTTTATTCTTTCGTCATTATCATCAAAATTGGCGTAATCCACGCTTTGGTCGCCTCCCTTGATATAATTTGTAAAGTTTTCACTGATAAAACGATAGAAAAGTGTACCCAAAACAAATTGTTTAAAATCCCAGCCATCTACCGAACCGCGTACATCGTTGGCTATTTGCCATATACGCCTTTGTAATTCTGCTCTTTGTGTTGTACTTGTCATTTTTTTTACATTAAATCCAAAACATGCAACAAAAATACGTAAAAAAACTAAAAACCCTCGAAAATCTTTTTTTTATAAAAATGTTTGATTTCAAAGGGTTTTTAGGTCTAAATAGTTTTTTTCTGATACATATTTCGGAAAATTTTATTTTCTTCCTCTTGAATTATTGCTTGAACTATTGCTACGTCCGGTACTTGAAGCGCTACCGCTTCTGTTATTGGAATTAGTGCGCGTATTGTTGTAAGAATTGTTACGTCGGGCGTTGTTGGAATTGTAACCGCTTCTGTTATTGGAATTAGTGCGCGTATTGTTGTAAGAATTGTTACGTCGGGCGTTGTTGGAATTGTAACTGTTTCTGTTGTTAGAATTAGTGCGCGTGTTGTTGTAAGAATTGTTACGTCGGGCGTTGTTGGAATTGTAACTGTTTCTGTTGTTAGAATTAGTGCGCGTGTTGTTGTAAGAATTGTTACGTCGGACGTTGTTGGAATTGTAACTGTTTCTGTTGTTGGAATTAGTGCGCGTGTTGTTGTAAGAATTGTTACGTCGGACGTTGTTGGAATTGTAACTGTTTCTGTTGTTAGAATTAGTACGCGTGTTGTTGTAAGAATTGTTACGTCGGACGTTGTTGGAATTGTAACTGTTTCTGTTGTTAGTGTTAGTGCGAGAACGGTTGATTGTGTTTCCGGTTGTATTTGTACGGTTTGTACTACGATTTACATTGGTACGGTTTGTACTGCGATTTACATTTGTACGATTTGTACTACGATTTACATTTGTACGATTTGTACTACGATTTACGTTGGTATTTGTGCGATTATTATTTCTATTAATGTGTGTATTCGACGTAGTTGATGTTCGTGTTCTGTTTCTGCTTGAATAATTTGAGCTTCCGCTTCGATGTCCGTAGCTGTTGTTGTTGGATACATAGTAATTGTTATTATAATTGTTTGAAGAATAATAATTGCTATGATAATAATTATTTGAATAATAACCATCGTAATAACCGTCGTAGTAACCGTTCCAGTAACCGTGTCGATAGCCGTGTCGGTACGCGCCCCAATACGAATATCTTGGCGAATAATAAAAATTATTATAATAACGCGGATAATAACTATAAGAATAATAATACGGTGTGTATCCTACTGTTATGTAGGTATTTGTAAAACCGTACGACACGTAAGTTCCGTAGTAAAAATACGGATTGTAATACGATTCTACAACAACCGGCCGATGAAATCTGCGTATCCGCGCGGAGTACGAGTTGTCTATTATTATGTAACTTGGGTCGTTGTCTGTGTTGTTTGAAAATTTATTTTCATACGAATTATCTTCTTCGTAATAATATTCGTCGTCGTTGTATTGAGCGTTTACACTTAGCGACACGAATAAAACTGTTATTGCAAAAATTATTTTTTTCATAGCTGTATTTTTTAGATGTTTAATTTATTTACGTAAAAAACAAATTTAATGTTTAATTTTTAACTTTTTTTATACAATCAATAGCTTGGTGTTTTTTATCATAACAAACTGATAATCAGGGATTTACAAGCATATCTGTTTCCATAATCACCTGATTATTAAGACTTTAAGTCACCATTACTATTGAGTGAGGGCTTACGCCGTTCATAATTCAAATATTCCTTACTCTTCGACCTCAAATATATTTTCGACCGATTTTTCGGTATTTTCCAATTTTTGTTTACAAAATTTGAAAAGCTCTTTTGCTTTTTTCAATTTTACAGAAAGTTCGTCTATGTTTATTTTTTCGTCTTCTATTTCTGCAATTATTTTGTCAATTTCTTCAATTGCTTTGTTGTAAGTCATTTTTTTTGCTGCCATTTTTTATCTGTTTTTTGAGACTTTTCAGCCTCAGTTTTATTATTTTTACCATTACCTAAAATCCGGCGATTTATATCTATCGAAAAATCCAACTACTTATTATTCAGAGCCTTAAATTTTTCAACGTCCGAATCGAGTACTTCGTACAACGAATTTTTGCTTATAAACTCGGGAACAATTTTTTTCATTTTACGCACAGTCGCTTCGTTGTTGTGATTTTTATTAAGCAAAATAAGTTCTTCAATATTTTTTGCAACAACCTTAAAATCTTGCGGTTGCACTTTGGCTATCATTATTTGCGGGTGATGCGTAGGTATTGTATTTTCTTTGTCGTTTAGCAATTCTTCAAAAAGTTTTTCGCCGGGGCGCAAACCTGTATATTTTATCTGAATATCCTCTCCAAGTTTCAAACCGGACAATTGTATCATTTTTTTGGCTAAATTACTTATTTTTATCGATTCTCCCATATCAAAAATAAAAATTTTACCACCATTGCCAAATGCACTTGCCTCCAAAACAAGCTGACACGCCTCCGGTATTGTCATAAAATATCGAGTTATTTCGGGGTGAGTTACCGTTACGGGGCCTCCGCTTTCGATTTGTTTACGAAAACGCGGAATTACCGAACCGTTCGACCCCAACACGTTCCCGAAGCGTGTGGTGATAAATTCGGTTTCGACTGTTTGGTTCAGGGCTTGCGTGTATATTTCGGCTATTCGTTTTGATGCGCCCATTATGTTGGTGGGTTTTACGGCTTTGTCGGTCGAAATCATTATAAATTTTTCCACTCCGAATTCGACTGCCAAATCGGCAAGATTTTTGGTGCCTCCGATGTTGGTTTTTACGGCTTCGTAAGGATTGCTCTCCATCATAGGCACGTGTTTGTAAGCTGCCGCGTGATAAATTATTTGTGGCTTAAAATTTTCAAATACCTTGCCCAAGCGTGTCGTATCGGCAATATCGCCGATTATAATTTCGACCACATTGCAACTAAAATTTTCTTTTATTTCGAGTTCCAAATCGTATAATTGGCTTTCGGATTGGTCGAATAAAATTATTTGTTCGGGCGAATATTTTGTCAATTGACGTACTATTTCGCTGCCAATCGAGCCGGCAGCGCCGGTAACAAGCACGCGTTTTTGATAAACCGTTTCTGAAATTCCCTTTTCATCTAACTGTATTTCGTCTCGTTCTAAAAGACTTTCTATTTTTATTTGTTTAATTTGTTTAACGCTAAATTTTCCGTTCACCCAGTCGTTTACCTGCGGAATCCGTTGAACCTTTACGGATTTGTTCAAACAAATTTCCACTATTTCGTTTTCCAATTTGTGTGAAATATCTTTTGTGATAATTAGCGAATAAATGCCGTACTTATCAATCAAACTGTCAAGTTTGGATATTTTATAAACACTCTTTCCGTCAATTTTTTTACCTTGACTTTTGTCATCGATAAACCCCATTACTTTCAAACTTTTTTGCGGATCTCTTTCGATAGTTCGTTTGGTGGCCAAGCCGTATTCGTTGCCACCGTAAATCAAAACCGGTTTGAGCAGTTTGTGTCCGTCGATGCTTTCAAAATATAGCGCTTTTACGGTTACGCGAGTTACTATCAACACGCTGATTAACAGCACTAAATCGATTAAAATTATCGAATTTGGAATAAAAAACGACTTTGTAATTAAATAAAATACCAAATTATTGATAAAAAACGCCAGCGTTCCGAAAAAAACTGTTACAAAAATACGAAAAGCATCACGAGTGCTGGTGTAACGGATTATACCCGCATAAGTTCTTGACAATAAATAACTTACCAATCTAACCACAGCTACAAACGGAATTACAAAAACCAACGATTTTAAAGATTTTTGCGGAATTTCAAAATTGAACCTCAACAAATAAGCAATTATTATTGAAAAAATTGATATTAAAACATCAAAAATCAAAACCGCCCAACGAGGTATGTATTTTTGTATAAAATTAAAGTTTATCATAATGTTCTTTTGCGATTACAAAATTAAGAAATAACTTGATTGGCGCAACAAATAATTATATTAGCGCTTATATTTTCTGAATAATTTATCCCGCCAATCCTGCATTAATTTGAAATAAAAAAAGAAAACGATAATGCCGGCTTCCCAACAATTACACCGGTTAAACATCGGCTTATAACTCGCTAACTATCAGCATATTACCAAAACAATTCAAACAACTCACACTCCACATACAACAATCTAATAATAAGCTCATTACACACCAATTTTAATTATCTGTTGCTCAATAAAAAAAAAGTTAGTTTTGCAACTAACTTTTAATAAAAAAATGATAACATGATTACTTAATCATCAATAATATCAACTTTTATTTTATCTTCTTCTTGGTCGTATTGCACAAACATTTTTGCGCCTTTTTCAACTCGATATTCTATAATTGTGGTAGCAATTTCGTCTTCGATATATTTTTGGATAGCTCGCCTGATAGGTCTTGCGCCATATTTTTCGTCCAAGCCTTTTTCAGCGATATATGCTCTGATATTATCCGAAAATTCGATGTAATAATCAGATTTTTCGACCCTTTTTATAAATTTATCCAATTCGATACCCACAATTTGGTCGATGTCGTCTTTTTGAAGCGAATTAAAAATAATAACGTCGTCTATCCTGTTCAAAAATTCAGGCGTAAAAGCCTTTCGGAGCGCTTTTTTCAAAATGCTTTGAGTTTTTTCGTCGCCTTGTTTTTCTTCGGTAAACCCAATTCCTCGTCCAAAACTTTCGAGTTCTTTGGTTCCGATATTTGAAGTCATTATTATAACTGTATTTCGGAAATCCACTTTTCGTCCCAAACTGTCAGTTAAACTACCTTCGTCCAAAACTTGCAACAACAAGTTGAACACGTCGGGGTGCGCTTTTTCTACCTCGTCTAACAATACAATCGAGTATGGTTTGCGTCTAACTTTTTCGGTCAGCTGCCCGCCCTCTTCGTATCCAACGTACCCGGGAGGCGCTCCCACCAATCGCGAAATGCTGAATTTTTCCATATATTCGCTCATATCTATTCGGATAAGCGCATCTGCCGAATCAAATAAAAATTCTGCCAACAATTTTGCTAAATAAGTTTTTCCAACACCGGTTGGACCTAAAAATATAAACGAACCGATTGGGCGATTAGGATCTTTTAACCCTGTTCGGTTGCGTTGTATCGAGCGCACTATTTTGTCCACACCGTCATCTTGTCCGATTATTTTTTCTTTGAGCGATGCACGCATATTTCGCAAACGTTCGTTTTCGCCTTGCGCAATGCGATTTACAGGCACACCTGTCATCATAGCAATTACCTCTTCGATACTGTTCAAATTGACAGTTTCTTTGTTATCCATCAAGTTTTTTTGCCATTTTTCTTTCTCAAATTCCAAATTATTTATCAGTTCTTTTTCTTTGTCTCTAAAAGCTGCCGCTTTTTCAAAATCTTGCTCTTTTACGGCTTTCAACTTATCTTGTTTCACTTCTTTGAGCTGAGCTTCAAGCTCTTCTATCAATTTTGGCACAGGAATTTTTGAGATGTGAACACGCGAACCGGCTTCGTCCAAAACGTCAATTGCTTTATCGGGCAAATGTCGGTCGGTTACGTAGCGCGAACTCAATTTTACGCAGGCTTTTATAGCCTCGTCGGTGTACGAAACGTTGTGATAATCTTCGTAACGTTCTTTGATGTTGTTCAAGATGTCAATTGTTTCGGGAATATTTGTCGGTTCAACCAAAATCCGTTGAAAACGTCTTTCCAAAGCTCCGTCTTTTTCAATATTTTGTCGATATTCGTCCAAAGTTGTTGCGCCAATACACTGAATTGTACCGCGCGCCAACGCCGGTTTCAGCATATTAGAAGCATCTAACGAACCGGCAGCACCTCCTGCTCCGACAATTGTGTGAATTTCGTCAATAAAAAGGATAATATCGTTATTTTCAGAGAGTTCCTTCAATAAAGATTTCATTCGTTCTTCAAACTGTCCTCTGTATTTTGTACCGGCCACCAACGAAGCCAAATCCAGCGAAACAATTCTTTTGTCGAACAACGTGCGCGATACTTTCTTCTGATTTATTCGCAACGCCAATCCCTCTACTATCGCCGATTTTCCAACACCGGGTTCGCCAATAAGTATCGGATTATTTTTTTTGCGACGGCTTAATATCTGCACAACCCGTTCTATCTCAACGTCTCTGCCGATAATTGGGTCTAACAAACCCATACTTGCCGATTTTGTAATATCTACACCAAAGTTATCCAAAACCGGAGTATCGCTTTTTTGCGCCCGTTTTCTCGACGAAGTCGAATAAGAATCGGATTTATCTTTTTTGCCTGAAAAATATTCGTCGTCATCGTCGTCGTCGTCGTCCATATCTTTTTCAGCTTTTGTTTCCGACAATTTTTTTCGCAAATATGAATATTCTAAATTGTTCTCTGACATATATGTATAAATTATATTATTTTTAGCTCTGATAATTGCCAAAAAGACGTGTTCAGGTTCTATATTTTTGCTTCTCATAGCCATTGCTTCGAGCTGCATAAGGGCATATACACGAGCCGTCGATACACTATTTTGCAATTCCTTGTCCAATTTGGTTTCAAAATTGTCGCTCTTTATCTGATTTTCTATTTGTATTTTTAATTTGGTAATTTCTATGTCGTTTTGTCGCAATAAATCCAAAATAACATTATCGCCATCTCGAATTATTCCTAAAAAAATATGTTCCGGCAAAATTGTTTCATTTCCCAATCTTATTGCCTCTTCGCGGCTGTACGAAACGATGTTGTTGGTTTTTTTTGAATAATTTGTCATAAATTATATAAGATTTCGGTTATATTGGGGACAATATTACAAATTTCTTGCAAATAAATACGCAAAAAAAGTAATTTATGTCAGCATTATTTTCTAATTATCTGTATTACAGCAGTATAAATGTTTATTTAAACAAAAAAAAAGAGAACATCACATAAACGCTCTCTCTTTTTTTAAGACAATTTGTCATTATTCTGTAAAATATTTAAGAATAAAGTCTGACGAAGCTGTACCATATTTCAAGTCTTTAAATTCACCTTTGGTAATTCTTTTAATTTCAGGATCAAGTAATTTGTCCCTAACTTGGAATTCAAATTTTCCGGAAATATATTTTTTAGATATTTCGGTAATGGTTACAGATCCTTTAAATCCTTTGTAAATTGTGCCTGTTGTGTCGCGAGGGCAATAAATGGCTTCGCATTTTAGGACAGGATTTTCCAAATTTACGTCTAAATCGTAAGTTCCATTTTTGGCGCCTCTGACAACGATAGCTATATATTCGCTATTGGCTTCGCTACCTCCTGTAAATGCCAACAACCCCATACCTTCTACTCCGTCTTTTAGTTTTACTTTGTTGGTAGTTCTAAGGATAAAGTTTTTTTGAACTCCATCGACTTCGGCTGTCATTGATGGTACTTTTTTGCAACTCACAAACATTGTTGATGAAATTACAACTGCTAATAATAATAAGATGTTAATCTTTTTCATATACGTGATTTTTAAATTAATTTACGATACAAAGTAAATACATTTTTGAAAAATTATACCTTAAACACGTAAAGTATTTTGATATTTGTATAAATGAATTTGATTTTTTGTAAAAAATGCCTTTTTATCACAACATTATTTTTGCCGAAAAACACATTTTTGTCGTTACTTAAAATCCAAAAGACACATTAATTATATATAATGTTTAACTCTTCGTAAAATTGAGAACGGCAAAATCCTCACAATAATAATTACATTGCTGATTATCTGCTAGTTAGAAGAAAACACAAAACCATAAAGCACTAAAAATCAGACAGTTACATACCAAAAGCATAAATTTTAAGACAATAAATAAGACGAATAAAAACTATTCATCAAAAAAGGTATGACAATTTGTCTTGTTTTTTGTTTATGGTTCTTAATTTGATAATAGATTTAAAAAATTATATAACTACATTTAATAATAAATATATAAAATTATGGCAGAAGTAATTCACTTAACCGAAGAATCATTTAAAGAATTAGTTTTTAACTGGGAAGAAAATAAAGATTGGAAATACAACGGAAGTGTTCCGGCAATTATTGATTTTTGGGCGCCTTGGTGCAAACCATGTCAAATGCTTGGTCCTATTTTGGACGAACTGCAACAAGAATATGGCGATAAAATTCAAATTTTCAAAGTAAATACCGAAGAACAACAAAATTTAGGCGCTGTTTTTGGAATACAAAGCATTCCGTCGTTGTTGTTTGTGCCAATGGGCGAACAACCACAAATGGCTGTTGGCGCGTTGCCAAAAGAAAACCTTAAAGATGCGATTAGTTCGGTTTTAAAAGTTGAAGAATAGATTTTTTTTAATTATACGTTAATATGTAAAAACAAACAATTTGATTTTTCAAATGAATGTTTATTTTTGGTTAGATTAGGAGTCGGATTTTTTCCGACTTCTTTTTTTATCAGCTGTATTTTAGGCGCATTCAGAAAGTGTTAATATCCAAATTATCAACAACTTACAATTTGTTTTTGACTTAGAAAGCCTTTTTTTTTTGAAAAAAACATCAAAAACGGGTTTTATTGTTTTAATCCCCGCATTCCATTTCATTCCATACGGGGCTACAAATATATCACCCCTACGGGGTTTACCTCAATCGCATAGCGATGATATTTTTGCAGCCCTCGATGTAAATCGGGAGATTTGTATTTTCTGAATACGCCTATTTTAATCCCCGTATTCCATTTAGTTCCGAACCAACAAAAGACACACTACCTTAACAATCTGACAATCAATATATTACGCTTTTATGATTTTTCCTCATAACTCATTGATAACCAGCATTATAACCCCCAATTACTATCGCAAAGTCTCGCCATTATCAATTTTCAATTTAACGAAATATTGAGAAAAAATTATTCATTTTTTTTGAGAATTTAAAATTTTATTCTAACTTTGGAGGGTTCTCTAAAAAATACTTTAAGCTATGAAATTTTCTAAAATACAAAATAAATTAATAGCCATTTTTGGCACAATTCTGCTGGTAACCGTGATAGCTGTAAGTGCCGTAAACTTTTTTGTATTAAGAAAAAATTTACTAAACTACGTAGAAACCAAACAGTTACATTCTTTTGTAGAAGCCGCCCAAAGCGATATGCGGGTTTTGCTCGAAAAAAATATGGAAGCGGCTTATTTGTTAGCCAAAGATCCGGCTGTACACAAATGGTTTGCCTCCAACGAACAAGACGACGAAATAGGCTGGCTTGTTAAGAGCAAATTAAATACAATAATTGAAGTAAATCAATGTACGGCAGTGTCTTTGATAAATGATAAAACTCGACATTATTGGACAAAAGATTATAAATTACTCGATTCTATTCGCGAAGACAACCCAAAACAGGATTGGTACTTCAACTTCAAAAAATCCAACAAACCTCATCATGTCAATTTTTCTTATAACGATAAAATGGACAAAACTTTATTGTTTATCGACGTTGCCATAAAAGACGAAAATAATAATTTTATAGGAATTGCTGCGGTAGGATTGGAACCGGTTAATGTATTGAACCGCATGAGAACAAATAAAATTACTGAAAACAGCGAATTGTGGATTACCGACGACGCCGGCCTGATAAAAATAGCTCAAAACAACGAACATATATCGGGAAAAATTGAAGATTTTATTCCAAACTCCTTAGTTGATAGCGTTTTAAGCTGTCCGTCGGGAGAAATTAGACACCAAACAAGCGATACGGAAAAAGATGTTATAACGTACATGCAGTTAGGCGAAACAGAGTTTTTTATCGTTATGAAAATTCCGGTAAACGAACTTACGCGCATTCTTTCGCCCATTATACGGTACGGACTGATTATAGGCTTCGTGATGTTTCTTATAATTTCGATAATTATAATAACTGTGTCGCGCTCTATAACTAAACCTTTGATTGAGTTGGTTAATTTCTCGAATGAATTTGCAAACGGTAATCTTAATATTTCTGTGCCTAAAATTTTAATTAACAAAGAAGACGAAACTGCCGAATTGGCAAAATCGTTGTCGCGTATGCGTTCTAACATTTATAAGGTTATAGAGCATTCGCAAAACTCGGCTTCACACGCCTTGAATACAAGTCAGGAATTACTGAGAATGACCAAAGCTATTGCTAATCAGACAAATACACAAGCAACAGCAACCGAAGAAATATCTTACACAATAAACGATATTAGCCAAAATATTGCCCAAATGGCAGAAAATTCTAAGCGAACCGAGACTTTCACAAATGAAGTTTCGCACAAAAGCGAAGAAGGGCAAGCAATAATCAAATCGGCGGTAGATGCCACCAAATACATCGATTCTAATGTGCAGGTTATAAGAGAAATAGCTAATCAGACAAATATTTTGGCGCTAAATGCTGCGGTAGAAGCTGCGCGAGCCGGCGAGGCCGGAAAGGGATTTGCTGTTGTTGCCGCCGAAGTTCGTAAATTGGCCGAAAATAGCAAAGCTGCATCTGACAGAATTACCGAAATTTCTAAAAAAGGGGTTGATATTTCGCAACAGGCCGGTGATATTTTTGCTGATTTGTTGCCGAAAATTAAAAAAGCAAATAATTTGATTAAGGATATTAGTACTGCGGGACAGGAACAGGAGGGCGGAATTACTCAAATTTCGGAATCTATCACAAATTTAGATAAAGCTACGCAGGAAAATGCAAATATGGCCGAAATTATTAGAACGCAAGCTGAAAAATTATTAGCCCAGTCAAAAGAACTGGAAAAAGCGATTATGTACTTTAAGATATAGGTGCTGGGTGTTGGGCGTTGGGTGTTGGGTGTTGGGTGTTGGGCGTTTTAGCGACGTCGTTTTTTTATTTTCCCGAATAACATTCTAATTGTTTTGCTACGGCTGTAATGCCAAGTGTTTACGGGTATTGCGCGCCATTGGCCTAATGCGCGTGGTGTTATTTCTTTTCTGTCTTTTATCCACTCCATTATTATTGTGCGTACGTCTTTTTCGGATTTGGTCAGAATGCGTTTGTGGAGTTCGGAATGCGGAATGCCGGAGCCTTCAATCAGATGATTTCCTCCGCCGTTGCCTCGATATGAGTTTAGTGCGACTTTATATTTTTTTTCCAACACAAAAGGTTCTCCCGAAGCCATATTTTGAATTTCTATTTTTCGACCTATCGGGGCTTTCAGGTTTACGGTGTAAATAATGCCTGCTGCCGAAGAAAAATTGTAGTGTTTTTCGGACATAATAAGCTCCGAACGATGATTTTTTTTGAATTTCAACAAAAATTGATTGTTATTTTTCATCGTTTTGAACCACAAACCGTACGAAAATTCGAGATAATTCTTAATTTCTTCGCCGGTCAGCCAAATTGTGTACAACAAATTGTCAAACTTGTACAATTTGAACATATCTCGCACATAAACCGTTCCGCGTTCGATAACCGAATCAAAACTCAACGGCGAGGCAAACGAAACGTCGGCTTTGGTATAATCTAACTGTATTGTGTGTATCAAATCGACAAAACCGGTGTCGGCAAACAGTGCTTCGCGCGAGCTGATAGGACGCTTAAAAATCCCAATCGGCTCCGAAACATATTCTTTGACCGTGTTTATTTGTTCTGAAAATTTTTCTACAAATTCGCTGTTCGATTCGCAAAAATTCATCTGCAAATTTAGTCCGGTGATGTCGTTTTTTTCGTATTTTTGCTTTTGCGGGTTATATTTCATTTCCACGCTTACGAGCGACACATAATTTGCTAAGTTCTTGGGATTCAGCAATAAAACCCTCTTACCCTCCGGATTTTTAATCATCAAATTCGTAACAGTATGGTCGTGTCCGGCAAATATTATATCAAAACCGGCAACCTGTTTTGCTACCAACAACGACGCATTTTCGTTTTTGTGCGTTTTGGCGTTTTGGTGGTTGTAGGTGTAGTCTGTGCCGGAATGAAACAACCCGACAATCAAGTCCGGATTTTCGTGTTCTTTGATGTGAGCTATCCATTTTTTTGCCGTTTCTACCATATCGTCAAATCTGATGCCCTCCCACTTCGACTCGGGCAACCACATTGGAATACGCGGAGTTATTAGTCCCAAAATGGCTATTTTTATGCCTTTGCGGGTGATTATGGTGTATGGCTGAAAATATGGTTTTCCGGTTTCTTTGTGAACGGCATTGGCGGCAAGCCACGGAAAATCAAAATCAGTTTTCAATTTGTCGTAAACGGCATGCCCGGCTTCTATATCGTGATTTCCGATGGTGCCGGCATCGTATTTCATATAATTCATCACCTGCGCACAGATATGTTCAAAATTATCGTTGTGCGAATAGTAATAATTTGAATAAAAAACGATTGGCTGACCTTGCAAAATATCGCCATTGTCCAACAAAATAATTTCTTGGTCTTCAACTTGGCGTTGTTCGGTGATGTAAGTAAAAATTTGAGCTAACGAAGATGTTGTAATTTCGTCTTCAATAAAATCATATTGAAAAATAGCACCGTGAATATCACTGGTGGTTATGAATTTTAATTGTATATACTCCTCGTTTTCAAGCATTTCTTAATTTTTAACACATACATTTCTCTCAGATTTTACAAAAATATAACATTTTAACATTTTTACGGATATTTTAAAATATATTTTTGTCTTTTTTTTTAATTCTAAATATAACTTTCTAATTAAAAGCTAATTAAATCGTTATTTTTTTTTAATTATTTTTTTTCCAAAAAAATTAATCCCCAATGCAATCAAGACTACAATAAAAATGTGTAGCCCAAAATATATTAAAAATTGTGCCGGAACATCAGTTTTGAAAATCATTGCTTTGAAACTGTCCGAAATTGTGTACGTTTCCGATTGGTTATAAACCGAAAAATGTGATATAAAAACCATCACAACATACGCCAACAGCATCAAACCCAAAATTTTAAGTATATTTATTGCTTTTTCTTTCATCAACACTTAGTTAAATTAAAAATTAAAAGTTAAAAGTTAAAAATCAAAAACTATATCACTGATAATCAAGTAGTTATCAGAACAATTTTAAACACTATAAATCTCTGATTATCAAATCATTATAAAAAAATATTATAAATAATTTACAAAACCTCCGAATGTAAAAATATTTTAAAATTATAAAAAATAAGTCCAAAATTACGCTACTCCGAACAATTCCGAATGACAAACCAAGCATAAAAACCTGATTTGCAGAATCTTACAAAACTAAAAAAGAAATAACGTTTGAAGTTCACCGCCTGCCACTATTTTTTATTCCATTTTGGTAGTTGTTTTTTCAAAACAATCAATACACAACACTATTCCACTCTCCCCTAATCGCTTCATTTCCGCAGAATTAAACTCCATTCCGCATTGTTTATCGTATTCGTAAATCATCCAAAAGCTAATATCTTCTTTGAGAACTCCAATTTCCTCCAATTCGGGCAATTTTGGTTCAATTATATCTAAAAAATTATTTATAAAATCATAACAAGGTCCTTCATCTTTTTCATCAAAAGCGTATGTCCACAAACTATAAAAATCATTATTCTTTTTTTCTCCTTCATCTTCGTTTGGGGCTACGCCAAGCACCTTTGTTATTTTATCATAAATACTTTTATTTTTACAATCAATATGCAATCTGTAATATTTCATTTTTATCCAATACTCCGTTTATCTAAAAATCACTACCAAACGCGCCTCTGATGAGTTTTACAACCGAAGCCTTATTGCTTGATATATTTTTTCGTCCAATAATCCTCTGCCAAAAGTTTTTTTACTAATTCTAAATCTTCGGGCGTATCCACCGACGCGGTGTATGTGTTGCTAAGCACCATTTTTACACGTATTCCGGCTTCGAGCAAACGCAACATTCCGATAGATTCTACAAGTTCCAACGTCGATTGCGGAAATGCCGAAAAATGGAACAAAAAATCGTGTCTGTATGCCACAACGTTTATTTTTTTCAAAACGGGCAAGCCCTCAATGCCTCTTTTTTGGTAAGGTATTGCGCTTCGGGACATATACAACGCAAAATTATTGTTATCGACCACCACTTTTACGCTGTTCGGATTGTTAATTTCGTCTTCGTCGGTAATTTCGGTCATCAAACTGACCACTTCTACGCCCGGGTCAAGAATCAACGGACTAATAGCGTTTGAAATCATTTGTTCGTTCACCAACGGTTCGTCTCCCTGTATCATAACAACAATATCTGGTTTTATCTGATAATCCTTTTCCAACTTGGCAACCGCTTCGGTTACGCGGTCGGTCGAACGAATATGTTGGTCGGAAGTCAAAATATATTTTCCGCCAATACTTTCTATGTAATCCGAAATTTCGGTGTCGCAGGTTGCTACAAAAACTTCTTCAAAATCCGGACACATTTTGGCTCTTTTATAAATGTGTCCAACCATCGGAACACCTTGTATTTCCATCATTGGCTTACCCGGCAAGCGTTTGGCGTTCATTCGCGCCGGTATTATGCCTATTATTTTTTCTTTCATTTGTCCTTTTTTAGAGGTTTTTTGCTTTTGGCCTTTGGCCTTTGGCTATTTATTTGCTTACTACCTTATAATCACATACTTACAAAACCGTTTTAGACAAGAGAGCGCACTCCCTTGTCTAATAATCCTGCCGTTGTGTGTCTAAAATTTTAGTTATGCGGCCGTCTGTTTACTTTTTATTGCGTACTAATTGTTGCTTGAAATTACAGCCAACAAACGTAAAATTTCAAGATACAACCAAACTAATGTTACGATTAGCCCAAAAGCTCCGTACCATTCCATTTTCTTTGGCAATCCTTGCGCCGAACCTTTTTCGATAAAATCAAAATCTAATACTAAATTCAGAGCAGCAATTGCAACTATGGCTACTTGAATGACAATTCCCAAAGGTCCCATATTAAATACAGAAATATCGATACCGAAGAAACTTAAAACTATTGAAACTAAGTAAAATAGAAAAATTCCGGCTGTTGCCATTACCAAGCCTTTCACAAATCCCGAAGAGGCTTTTAATATTCGGAAACGATACAAAACTAACATTACGGCAAAAACCGCAAAAGTTAGCATTACGGCCTGAATCACGATACCCGGATACAAAACATTTTTGAATACTGCTGAAATAGCACCCAAAAAAAGTCCTTCAAATAAAGCATAAATCGGAGCTGTAATTTGAGCTATTTTTTTCGCAAAAATAGTGGTCAGTGCCATAATAAAACCGCCAATAGCGCCAACTATCGCCAACGTTCCGGCTAAATTATTCCCGGCCATAGTAAGCTTCCAAGTTACGGTTGCCGAAAGTAAAATAAGCAAAAATAATAATACTGTTTTGTTTACAGTTCCTTTGACTGTCATTGCTTCGGCACTTGGCACAGCAAATTCTTTTTCCATTGCTCGCATTGCCGGATTTGATGTTCTTATTCTCATTGTTATGTTATTTTATTTTTATTCGCAAAGGTAAAATTTTATAATTAAAAATGAAAAATAACTATCCAAATTATGAATTAAAACTTTGTTAAATGATGAATTAAAAACAACCAAAAACGCAGTATAATATTGATAATCAGCAAATTACACCTCTCCAACATATCTCAACTAAATTGTGAATTGAGAATGGAGAATTGTGAATTGAGAATGGAGAGTTGAGAATGGAGAATGGAGAATCAAAATACTGATTATCAGATTATTACACAAAAAACTATTGACAGATATTTGACAAAAAACTATTGAATAAACAATCACTCCCCTAAAAATACAGAGTATTACCTTCAATAGTTTGGTATTTTTTTCGTAACAAATTGATAATCAACCTCTTATTTATCTGAAAGATTTATCCGTAACTCCCTGATAATCAAGGCGGTAGCTCTTAATTTTTAACTTTTAATTTAACGAGTATAGACCTTGTGAGTTATAAGTAATGCCTACCGCATCAAGCGTTGTTTCTCATCGGAAATACTTGATTTGTCTTCAAATTTTTTTATGAAATTATTAAAATAATATTTCACCGATATTCGTAAATATCTGAGGTCATAATCGGGTGTTTGTCCGCTTTCGATAGTGCCGTATTTATCAACCCACACCATATCGGAAGTATTAAAAATATCGTTTACATCAAAAGTAAATACTAATTTTTTGTTCAATAGTTTGAGTTGTAAACCAATCGACGAATTGAAATAATCTCCAAAAATAGTCATATTATCCTCAAAACCACTCTGATATGTCGCGTTAGCATACGCATACAGATATTTGTTAAACGAATAATCGTAAGACGCATAAGCGTACCACATCGGTTTTCTGATTTTTCTGTATCCGTTCATATACGGCACTTCCGCAAACGGAAAATCAACTCCGCCGCCAAAATACAAACTGCTTTTATCCCAATTATAACTATACGAAGCGTCAAAAGCGAGATGTTTGCTTTCGGGAATATTTACATACGTGTATCTCAATATTGTAGGATTGGTTTCGTCCTTTAAAGCAGTTTCGATACTTTCATTTTTATAAAAAATAAACTCGGAGGAAATATTCAGTGAACCGAAGATTAAAAATGATAACGTCAAATCATCAGTAATCATAGGTCTTAGCAGGGGATTTCCAACGCTGTAAGACAACGAATCGATATATATGTAACGAGGATTTATTTGGCTGAACACGGGACGACTAATTTTTCTTGCATAATCAAATGTTACTGAAAAATTATCTGAAATTGTATAATCTAACATCAAATTCGGGAACAAATGATTGTAACTGCTGTCTATTACATTTTTGTTGTCTTGTAACACCGTTGTTTTCGTAAATTCGTTTCTGACGCCGAGACTAATTTCTATTTTATTTATTTGTTTGCTCAAATTAAGATAGCCGGCACTTATCAAATCGTTGATATTATTGTCAGTTTTAATGTCCGCCGTGTGCCTCAAAACACTCTCGCCGTCGCTTCTGACGTTTGATATTTTTACACCAAACTTAGAATTTATATCTTTGAATAATCCGAAATTAAAATCCGTTTTAAAAGACAAAATTTGATTGTTACTTGTGTTAAAAACATAAGAAGTTTTGCGACTCGTATTTGCTTTTTCTTGGATAGTCGTCTTTTCGTCAGACTTCGCATTTACAAAATCAAAGGTTGAAGTAAATCCGTTTGATTTTTTGAATTTTTGTTTATAAAATAATGTAAAATTGTGATTATCATTTTTCTCGTCAGACAAATTGTTTATTTCCCGTAAAATTTGGTTAGTTTGTGCCGAATTTGTAATCTGCTGATTACTAACGCCTTTTACTGTTCCGGCTCTATTGTTGTATCCGTACTGACAATCTATACTTTTTTCTTCGTCAATTTGAAATTTTGCACCGGCAATAACGTTGTGATACAATGAGTTATGTATATCAATCTTGTTTGAATGATTTTTTATGGTATCATTTTCAAAATAATTGTGGTCAAATTCTTTAAAAAGATTTTTGGCTGCTCCTTTCCCAAAAATATAACTCGCAAAAATATTTAATTTCCCGATTTGACTGTTTAATTTTAATCCCGAACGATTATTAAATTTTCGTGCAAAGTGCGAAGTATTGTAAATTTGGGCATTCAGCGCATCGTCTTTTATCGTTTTGGTTTCTATCCTGATAACTGCGTTTACAGAAGCTCCGTATTCGGACGACGGCGTTTTATCGACCTCTATGGTTTTTATGTCGCTCGACGGCAATAATTCTAATTCGGCATTCGATTTCACCAATTTCCCGTCTATATAAATTTGTGGGCTTCCTTTTCCGAAAATATTGATATTGTTAGAGTTATCGACTATTACGCCGGGTGTTCTTTTCAGCACATCAACCGACGAACCTGCCTCGCTCAACGACGAATTTTGAACGTTCATCACAACATTACCGTTTTTGTAGGAATATTTCGGGCGATTGGCTCTTACTACAACTTCCGATAAACTAATGGTATTCATCACAATACTATCTATTTGATAAGTATTTTTTTCTGTAAAATCTACTATTTGCTGATATTCTTGCAATCCGATATATGATACTTTCAGAATACACTTTGTAGGTAAATCGGTTTGTAGTTCAAACGCTCCTTCTGCAAATGCTCCTCCCGAAATCAGCGTTGTATCCGTTGCATTGTAAAGTGCAGCGTTAAAATACTCTAATTTTTCGCCGTTATCGTTGAAAACTGTGCCTTTTACAGAGTATTGGGCAAACGAAAAATTGTAAATCGACAATAAAATACTGAAAATTAAAATAGTTCTTTTCATAGACGGTTATTTTTGGCTTTGGCAGTGTTTAACCAGCATTATGCAATAGAAAGTTTGCTTATTTCTCAAACGACGTCAAAACAAAGCACATTGCTGATTTTCAAGACACAAAATTATAAGATTATTTTACCAAAAACGAATAAGAACAGTTATTTAGATTTATTCTAAATTCCACATATTTATTTTGTTATAATTAATTATAAATAGGCGTATTCAGAGAATCAGGGATTTACAGCGCATTTTTAATCCCCGTATTCCGTGTCATCGCGGAGACGTTGCGTGCAACGTATCTACATGCAACGCCCGAACAACCGCCCCTTAATCTGTTGTGATTCGCTGTAATTCACTGATTAAACATAATTTATTTTCTTCGTCAGACGAAGAATGACCGGCGTTTGTAATGTTCAATTTAGAATTTTTCAAACCTGCCTGCAATCTAAATGCCTGTGCCGGCGGACATATAAAATCATACCTGCCGTGTACAATGGCTGTTTTTATATGTGCAATTTTATCTATGTTTTTCATAATAAAATCCTCTTCCATAAAACATCTGTTATTGATATAATGGGCTTCAAGAATAGCCATCGATTTGTACGAAAAACCTTTTAGAAGCTCTGCCGGATCTTCAATTTTGTTAATCGTGTAAAAAGATAGTTCGTAGTAAGCCCACTCGTAAGCATATTTATCGCTGATTTCTTTGTCGTCGGAAAGCATTTTTTCGAGATAAAAACTCACAGGATTTTTGCCTTCGGGAACTAATTTTTGGAAGCGTTCCCACACATCGGGGAAAAATTCTTTTATTCCGCCGTTCATATAATGATTTATACCATAGTCGTTTGCAAGCCAAATACCTCGCACCACCAATCCCAAAACCCTTGCCGGATTGTGAATTGCGTATGCCAACGACAGCGAACTGCCCCAAGAACCGCCAAAAACGTACACTTTGTCGAATTTTAGAAAATCTAAAATATAATCAATATCTTTTAGCAAATCCTGTATGGTGTTGTTTTTTATGCTTCCGAAAGGCTTACTGCGCGAAGCTCCGCGTTGGTCAAAAAACAAAACGTTGTATCTTTCGGCATCAAAAAATTGTTTATCCGAATCCGAAAAACCCGCTCCGGGTCCTCCGTGCAAAAACAAAACAGGTATTCCTTTCGGATTTCCGTATAATTCAAAATATAAAGAATGTCCGTCTGTTACATCAATGTAACCGTTTTTATAATAATTACTCATCTTTTTTAGTTTTTTTGCCGTTAGCCGTTGTTGGCTATTGGCTGTTTTTTTTGCAAATAATGCTATTTTTTTTGTATTTTTAATGGCTAAATCGAAAAATTAAATCGAAAAAGACAATAAAATTTTAAAATTCCGTCCCATTGCCGGAATGTACGAGCCAAATGGCTGATAATCAAGGTTTAATATATTTGAAACAACAAACCTAAATTTTGGTTTCAGTGGCAGCGAGGTCGAACCGACAGAAAAAGCACAATTAAAAACCGTGTGCGGCTCCGACGGAATATATCCCCAAGGCCCACCGGTTGTGCCTTCCGGTATTTTTGCAACTCTTTTTTGGGCTGCGGCATATTCGGTCTCAAATTTTATAGAATAATTTGTCAGCCATTTTTTATTTACTTTGCCTCTGTAAACAATATCGGCATCGACTTTGAGCGGTGGCATACCAAACAAAGGTTTTTCGGCCGCTCCCGACAAATCTATTCCGTAAACGTAAGCCCCGCCAACACCAACGTTCAGCGTGTTGTAAGAACAAAAAACGTTAGAAAATAAATAATTTACGGACGTTTCGCCACCGTACAATTTGGCATCGGTATTTTTGAGCGTAAAATCAACATCGGGGTCTTCCGACGGAGCTTCGCTGATAAAATTATCTAAAATATTATAAAATAATGCCAAATCATATTTTAATTTTTTATCATTACTATATCCTCTAAATCCTAAATCGAAATTCCAACTGTACTCCGGTTTCAAATTCGGATTTCCTTCTTTTACGCCCTTGCAACTTACAACTTTTGTAAACAATTCTTCGCTCGTGGGCATTCTGAAAGCTCTTGCCAAATTGAACGCCAAATGCGTGTTGTGCAAGGGCGAAAAAACAAATCCGGTATTTCCGCTAAAAGTTTTTCGCGTTTCGTTTTTGGGCGTTTTGTTCGGTTCTTTGCCCGACACAACCGTTGCCAAATCGTATCGCACGCCGGTTATGACCTTAAATTTGTTGCCAATTTGCCAGTTGTCGTTGAGATAAGCCCCCAAATTTTGCTGTCCGGCGCCCGAAGCCCCCTCTTTGTGGCCGTGAAAATCGTTATAATAATCAAAAAGTTCAAGCGGGTTGTCGAGCCGAAATAAATACCCGTCAATTCCGGTGTTTAATTTGTTGTTTTTGAACAGATTTAAAACCGTAAATAATCGTCCGCCTCCGTATTTATCTTTGTAATGCACCAAATCCAAAGTCGTTCTTTTTCCGGTAATGGCGCTATGTTTGTACTTGTAATAATCGCGCTTGCCCTGGTCATAATATAAATTTAGTTTTACAATTTCGACAAATCCTTTTGGACTGTAAGTGTATGAAAAATCGGTGTGAAAATTCTGTTCTTCGTTGCGAATTTCGGTAAAATACTTTTTCGGACCGTTGAAACCACGCGGTTTTCCCCAATTGCCGTAATGATAGTTGGCATTAACAATAATTTTGTGCTTATTTGAAAATTTGTAGCCCGTATTTAGCGTAATATCTCTGTCTTCTACGTTGCTATTTTCGGCGGTATCGCCACTGCCATAGACCATTTCGCCTGTTTTTCGGAATTTTCCGTTTACCGAAACTCCAAATTTTTCTCCTTTTTTAGAAAATTTCACCATTTCGATAAGCTCGTCGTTATTAGAGCCGTAACCACTGAATAATTGGGCATTTATAGCTTTTTTGCCAAAAGGCTCTTCGCTAATAACATTTATGACGCCCGAAATAGCTCCACTACCGTAAATTACAGAACCCGGACCTTTTATTATTTCTATTTTTTTAGTGTCATAAATATTCATATCTTGGGCAAAATACCCACCCGGAAAAGTTCCAATTCGTCTGTTTCCGTCTTTCATAATTATCAACCGATTGGAGTTCAGACCTCGCAAAATAATTGGCGAGTGATATTCCCAAACCTGTGTAAATCCGGGTGTTTTAGCCAACATATCGGTCATATTTGAACAAATATTATCCTCAATTTCGACATTAGACACCAATCGACTTGATTTTGTAATTTTGTCTAACGGCTGCGCATACAAACCCGCCGAAACAACCACCTGAAATATTTTTATGTCAGAGGGAACCAGTTTTATTTCAGCCTCCAAATCAAACAAACTATCATTCAATTCCAGCTCGAACTCATTGTAATTCAAGTGATTAAAGACAATAATTTGTTGTTTGTCGAAAACTTCAATACAGAAAAACCCGTCTGCGTCTGTTGTGGTAGATATTTTTGTATTTTTTATGGATACATTAGCAAACGTAATAGGCTCTTTGTTGCTTTCATCTATCACAACTCCGCAAAAATTTGTTTGTGAAAATACAGTATTAACTGAAATCAGTAGAATAAAAAAAAAAATTCTTTTTAACATAATTGTATAGTCATTTTCTTTTTAACCGCAAAGCACGCAAAAGTTTGCGCAAAGGACGCTAAGTTTTTCTTTGTGTTCTTTGCGAAATTCCTTGCGGTTAAGTTTATTTTAACCGCAAAGCACGCAAAAGTTTGCGCAAAGAGCGCTAAGTTTTTCTTTGAGTTTTTTTGCAAAATTCCTTGCGTTCCTTGCGGTTAAGTTGATTTTAACCGCAAAGGGCGCAAAAGTTTTTGTTAGCGTTCCTTGCGGTTAAGTTGATAAATTAATTTAAAAAATCCCATTCGATAGCAATATAGCCTCTTGGAGTTGGAGCCGGATTTGCAGGAAAATCAGTAACAATAAATTTCACCAATTTACCCTCACGAGTTTTGACAATCCATATAGGTTCGTCGTTTGGCGTGTTGTTGTTGGCGGCTGCTTTCCATTTTTCACCAATAACCAATTTTGCATACTGAGCTTTCAATTCCGACATCAAAGGCTGTCCGTTGGCAGCTGTTGGCAAATTTGTTATATCAAACGAAGCATCATCAGATTGCAACGTATAAGGTTTAAGGTCAGCTACTTTCAGTGTATTAAATTTTTCAATACCCTTACAATCTGTGTCTATTTCAGAATAATTTACAGCCTGCACATTTTCGTTAAGTTTAATAAATGGTGCCCCTTTCATTCCGCCACTGCTGAGCGCTCCTTTCACAACTCTTACTCTCAAATCGAACTCAAAATCGGCAACAGACAGCGAATCCATATTGTTTGCACCTCCGGCTTCGCCCATATACTCAAAATCAAATCCTACTCCACCGGGATTTCTGCCGGCGCATATCAAATACGGAGATTCTAACTTAATCAAATTATTTTCGGCTTGTGGAGTTGGTTCCGGTTCCGGAGCCGGCGGATCTGTTTGTGGATCTTTATCACAAGATGAAATACTTAGAGAAATTGTAATAATCGCTAATACTAACGGATATAAAATTGTTCGTTTCATTTTTATTAAATTTATTTGTTTTATCTCGGCAAAAGAACACAAATAAAATTTGTTATTCAATAGTTAAAATACAGTAAAATTTTTATTTTTAATCATTACTTTTTATGACTTTAAATCCGAAGGTTTATATCTTTCAAAAATATAACGACCTGTCAATAAGTGAAATATCCGCATTCCGGCACTTTCCGGACTTTCTCCGATAAGTTTTAGACTTTTTAGAATGGATTGGGTGTATGGGTGGGGGCATATTTGGGTTGTTGCAGGTGCAACACAAACAAAAAATAAAATTACTTCAAACACAACAGATATGCTCTTATTTTATCACTTTAATTAAATATCGCTACCTAACCTTGGGTAAGGATTTCCGGAACTATCAAGAAGAGTTTGCGTATATGTTCCTTTGAAAGTTGAAGCAAGAGCGGTTTTTACTTGTTCATAATCTTTAAATACTTCATACCAAATTGAATAATGTCCATCTGAATGAGCACATTCTACAATCATTTCTAATACTTCTTTTGATTGTCGTTTTTTCCAATTATTAAGCGATTTAGTAGCTTTTTCCCATGCTTCACTGATAGCTATCCATCGTTTATCGCTCTTGGTAGGTTCTTTTCCTTCTTTACCGGGAAATTTGTCAAGTCCTAACAAATCAATGGTCTTTTGAGCTTTATCTTTCTGTGTTTTAGTAAGACCGGCTTTTGGCTCAATAATACGAGGAGTTGGCAAATATTGAAAAGCATTAATAGTATTATCTATATCAGGCCAATAATAACCAACCCTTGAAGAGTTCTTGTCACTTTTGTTGCTTTTTCCGTTACAATGAGAACAAGATAAAAGAAAATTTTCCCAATCTAATTTAGCTCCACCTTTTGATAATGGAATAACATGTTCAACATTTATACTGTTATATACTCTCATTTCACAATATGAGCAACACCAGTCAATTCTATTGGCTAAATCGTCTCTTGCATCTTGATAATCTGAATATTTTTGTGGTGCAGTACCTTTTTCAACCGGTCTCATATAATTATTGTTTTTTATTATTTATTAGTCTTTCTTGTTCTAAAATTGCTATTACCCACAAAACGAAAAATAAAGCGATACAGGTCGATTTTTTTTAATTCTGTGTTAATTTAGGGGCTTAAAATGTTAATTGAAATGAATATTTTTTACCGTGCTGTTTTAATTTTTGCTGATAAATATTCATTTTTTATTAATCCCATCTTAATTCTATATACGATAAATAAACTATACCTCCTCTGGTTTGCTTTCTTTCTTTGTAGGCATTTTTTTAGTTGCTTTTACCTTCCTTATTTCCTC
>PDWI01004044.1_pt1 | contig 24680 bp, 17 predicted proteins | sample 1430891 | NCBI WGS metagenome assembly PDWI01 (sample SAMN01162508, study PRJNA174530) | Oral metagenome, whole genome shotgun sequencing project. | biome: Marine environment; feature: Marine mammal; material: Swab sample of the gingival sulcus; isolation source: swab sample of gingival sulcus...
TTTTTATAGCGCGATTGAAACGAAAGTATTTCGCTTTTATCATTGGCTGGCTGTAATTTTTTAGGAGGCAGCGCTACGCTCAAAACTACCTCTACAAAAACAACAGCCACCCAATGCGCTCAACACTTTCTGGCAATCGCTAAAGCTGTCATTTCGACCGACGTGGAGAAATCTCGATTTTTCTTTCCATTTTTAGCTTTCCTCTTTCCACTTCCACGAGTGTGCAACTTGCATTTTAGTGGGGTTCAAGTTATTGACAAAAATATAAATATCATTGACAATATAACCGTATACATTAAGCGCGCGCTGTTTGATTATTGTTAACCGCATATTAAATTATTTTGTGGTAAAATAAGAGAGGAAAGACTATGTCAAAAAACAAACAGTTGCGTAAGCATTATCGACAATTCGATGAATTTTTCAAATTTATGCTGACGGTCAATACGACAACACTACTTCCGATACTTAATTATTTATATGACGCTGATTTTAACGCCAAAGATGTAACAATCATCATTGAGAACAATGAACAAATTAACTTCAACGCACCAGAGGGGCGCTTTGATAAGCGATGAACAGATTATGACGTATACTGGAATTGATAAAAAAACACTTTCTGAAATCAAGTCGATGTTAGAGTAAAATGATGGGGAGAAATCTTTTTTGCAACAAAAAAATTGGGCATTTGTCTGCAGTTTGAAGCGGGTCTGTTGAGACCCGCTGATATATACTTTTCTTTAACTATCCGCTTTTTACTTTATATTTTTACTTTATAGTGCTTTGCCACAGTCTGAGCAGAATTTAGCACCTGCTGCGTTTTCTTTTTGACAGTTTTGGCAAATATTTTTTTGCGTTTGATTGGTGCCGCAGTGTGGGCAGAACTTTGAGCCTTCATTTATTGCTTCGCCGCATTTGACACAAGGTACGCTTTGCGGACCATTTTTTGTGCCGCAATGTGGGCAAAACTTACTGTTTGCTTGCATCGCTTGACCACAGTTTGAGCAGGTAACGTCATTACTAGCTGGCGCTGGCTGCTGTGCTTGTTGTGTGTTTTGATTTTGGTTAAAGGCCCCTGACATGGCATTTGCCATTTGTGCGCCAATGCCAAAACTTGCGCCAATGCTCGCCATACCACCGGGGTTTTTAGCGGCATCTTTAATTGACTCTGCTGTTTGAAACTTGGTGTATTTATCGAGATCGCCAATGACGCCCATTTGAGTGCGCTTATCCATAGCGGCTTCAACTTCTGGTGGTAATGATAGGTTTTCAATTGTCAAATTGGTAATTGAAAGACCGTATTCGTTAAACTGGGCGCTAACTTTTTCTTTACACTGTTCAGCCAATTCGTCGTAATTCATCGCTAAATCTAGCGCAGGAATACCTGATTCGGCAATTAAATCGGTTAATGATGATATGATTTGTTTTTTAAGTTGTGGTGAAATAGATTCAGTATCGGTATACTTATTGGTGCCAAATACTTCACGCATAAAGGCGACTGGGTCAGTTACGCGATAGGCGTAGGTACCAAAACCTCTAAGTCTGATGATGCCAAAGTCTTTGTCGCGCATCATAATCGGGTTGGTTGTACCCCAGCGCTGGTCGAGAAATTGTCTAGTATTGACATAGTAGACTTCGGCTTTGAAAGGCGAATTAAAACCGTATTTCCAAGACTTTAACTTTGTCAGTATTGGTAGGTTTTGTGTTGAAAGTTCGTAGCGACCGGGCTCGAATACATCGGCGATTTGTCCCTCGTTGACAAAGATAGATAACTGACTTTCGCGAACGGTTAACTGCGCCCCCATTTTTATTTCGTTCTTGTGAACGGGAAACTGATAAACTAGTCTATCTGATTTTTCTTCCTGCCATTCAATAACTTCGATAAATTGATGAAATAATCCCATTTGATCCTCCTTTACCCTAGACTATTACCACGAGTGTGAATATTCCAGGTTACTATACACTTTATTATAGACAATGCTGTCAGTTTCGTCAATAATATACACCTATTATAATGCCTCAAAATAGTGTATAATATCAAAAAAGTAACTAAGTCTAAGGAGCATATAATTTTGAAGATTATTTTATCACCTAGTAAATTACAAAGGGAAAGTACTGTTTTTGTTGAGCAACGCAAAGTGTTTTCTGTATTAAAGCAGCAAGTGATTTTAGGTAAATTACAAGCGATGTCATATGATCAATTAAAATCATTTTATAAATTAAAAGATAAAATGGCAGATGAATTATATCAGTTATTACGAACGGAACAGCCGGTTGTTTGCGATGTCTTTGGCATGTATAACGGTATAGTATTTAAAGAAATAGGCGCCCGCAGCTATGATCAACCGCAATTAGATTACTTGCGCGAACATGGTGTTGTACTATCGGCGATGTATGGTGTATTAGAAGCTGATATGGCAGTTAGTCGCTACCGCTTAGATATGACCAAAAAACTTGATGGTATTGACCTGTATGACTATTGGCAAGATGATGTTGATGCCTATTTTAAAAACGTAGGCACCGTCGTTAACTTGGCATCGCTTGAATTTAGCCGCATGTTAAAAAATTATAATGGTCGCATGATCAATATTCACTTTGTCGAAGAACAAACTGACGGCAAATTAAAGGTTGTTACCGTACGTGCCAAACAAGCGCGTGGTTTGATGTTCGACTATATGGTTAGCAATTGTATTCGTCGTCCAGAAGATATTAAAAACTTTGTCGAAGCGGGCTATTGTTATCAAGACGATATATCACAAGTTGATGACTGGTATTTTGTAAAAAGACTTGAAATATAAATATTAATCGATACGGAGGTTTTATGATAGACTTAAATGCAGTCATGGATAATGTTTTAACGTGGGTAGAACCAATTGGGCGCATGCAATTAGATGGATTACAAAAAGGCGATTTAAATATTGCAACTAAGTCGCAAAGTGTCGACTTTGTGACCGCTTATGATATTAAGTCTGAACAAATGCTAATTGAACGCATTAGTGAACATTACCCAAAACACGCCATACTGGGAGAAGAGGGCGGTGAGAGAGGTTCGGACAGCGACTACAAATGGGTGCTCGACCCGATCGACGGCACGACCAATTATTCACATGGCTTTCCCTTTTTTGCTATTTCAGTAGCACTAAAATACCGCGGCGAAAGTGTATTGGGTGTTTTACATGCGCCAATGCTACAGCAAACCTTTTCAGCGATTAAAGGTGCTGGGGCAAAATTGAATGGCAAGTCTATTAAAGTATCAAACACTAAAACTATGTTGGGGGCAATTATTGCAACAGGTTTTCCCTATTCGCGCCAGACCAATAATATGAACATCGACTATTTTTTAAAGGTCGTCAATAGAGTTTCTGGCATTCGCCGTTGTGGCAGTGCGGCCCTTGACCTCTGTATGGTTGCTGCGGGTATGCTCGACGCTTATTGGGAGTTTCAGATCAATGAATGGGATGTTGCGGCGGGCGAAATTATCATCAGAGAAGCGGGTGGTAGTTTTGAACAGTTTGACATTGCTGGCGATTTGATGACGTTGGCGACAAATGGCATTATTGATGATGAATTGAAAAACTGTCTGTTTGAAAAAATATAATTACTAATATATTTATTTTTATCGCCAAATATTTTTTTAGCGATTGAAACGAAAGCGTTTCGCTTTATTCATCGGCTGGCTGTAATTTTTTAGGAGGCAGCGCTACGCTCAAAACTCACCCGCCTGGTCGTAAATGCAAGCATTTACTGCTCGGTCGTGCATCCAACCTGGTCGTAAACGCAAGCATTTACTGCTCGGCCTGGCAACCTGTCTACAAAAACAATAGCCACCCGATGCGCTCAAAGCTTTCTGACAATCGCTCGTGCTGTTTTTTGCAAAAGCGCGACCGTACGTAAAGTGCCGATATATATAAGCGCTATTAGTTCGATTGACAAAGCAGATTGCTTTATATCTGATTTCTCGTTTCGAGCAATGGTTTAACATCTAGCGTATACTCAAAAATAAAACGTTTATCTTGTGGTTTAAAAAAAGTAATGCACTAAATGTAGATATATAGTACAATATAAATAGAGTATTTGTATAATTGTCTGGAGGCTAGACATGAAATGTCCGTTTTGTGCAGAAGATAGTTCTAAGGTAATTGATTCACGTCCAACAGAAGATGGATTTGCAATTAGACGCCGTCGTGAGTGCAGTAATTGTGAAAGTCGTTTTACAACTTACGAAAAAGTTGAAGAGGTGCCACTTGTCGTCGTCAAGAAAGACGGCACGCGTGAAGCTTTTAATCGCAATAAAATATTAAATGGTATTATCAGAGCCTGCGAAAAGCGCCCGGTATCAGTCGATAAAATGGAAAAAATTGTCGATGATATTGAAAAAGAACTGAATAATTCTATGGTAAAAGAAATAGAAACGTCAGTTATTGGCGAACACATCATGGATGCTTTAAAAGACATTGACGAGGTTTCTTATGTGCGGTTTGCTTCTGTTTATCGACAATTTAAAGACACGCAGTCGTTCTTAGAAGAAATATCCAAGATTATGAAAGAAAAGAAGTCGTGAGATAAAAAGTAGAAGAGGTTGTCAATGAAAGCGCGAATTAAATATGTTGAACTCGGCAGTGTTGCCGAAGAATTAGGTATTCGCCCTGGTGACATCTTAACAGCAATTAACCATAAACCGGTACTTGATATAATGGATTATTTCTATTATCGAGATGATGACCAGCTGACGTTGACAATTCAAAATAAAGACGGCGAATTATGCGATTATGAAATTGAAAAAGACTACGACGAAACACTTGGCTTAGCTTTTGAAAATCCAATCATTGCCAAAGCAATGCACTGTTCCAATAAATGTATTTTTTGCTTTATTGATCAAATGCCAAAGGGCATGCGTAAATCACTTTATTTTAAAGATGATGATTCGCGCTTATCGTTTATGATGGGAAATTTTATTACTTTGACCAATATGAGCGATAAAGTTTTTCAACGCATGATTGACTATCGTATTTCGCCAATCAATATTTCAGTACATACGGTAGACCCAGCAATGCGCGTTAAAATGTTGGGCAATCGCTTCGCCGGCGATATCAAATCGCGCTTAACGGCCTTAAATCAGGCTGATATTACTATGAATGGGCAAGTTGTGTTGTGTCCGGGTTATAATGATGGGCAATACTTAGATGAGACTATCGACTTTTTAAGTAGTCTTTATCCAAACATGGTGTCGATGGCAGTTGTGCCGTTGGGATTAACTAAGTTTCGTGACGGCTTACCAACTTTAACGCCGGTTGATGAAATGGTCGCGCGTCAAATTGTCAAACAAATCGATACTTGGCAACAACAGTTATTGCAAAGAATCGGTACGCGGTTTGTCTTTGCCGCTGATGAGTTTTACTTAAAAGCTAATATTGCGATTCCAACTGAACAGTATTATGAAGGCTATGTTCAAATAGAAAATGGCGTCGGTTTAATTCGCAAATTTGAAAACGAAGTTTATCACGCGTTAGACACGCAGCAGAACTTGATCATAAAAACGGCGAATGTCGTCGTTACATCGGTGGCGTCTACGGCAATGATGAAGCGCATTCGACAGCGTTTTATTGATCAATACGATATTGATCCCTTCGAGATTATTACGGTGGAAAACAAATTTTTTGGCCCGACAATTACAGTTAGTGGCTTGTTGACAAGTGAAGATATTCTTGCTGCAATTGCCGATTTTGGCAGTGAAGCGCGCATGCTTGTACCTGACAATACACTTAATACCGATGGGATATTTTTAGATAACTTGTCATCTAAAGCATTTAGGCATGCTGTTAAAAATGAAGTGATTTTTGTGCCAACTGATGGCCGTCAATTCGTCGATATATTAATAGGAGAAACATATGAAAAAGCCAGTGGTAGCCATAGTTGGCAGACCTAATGTCGGCAAGTCAACTTTTTTTAATCGCATCTCAGGACGTCGTATTTCGATTGTAGAAGATACGCCCGGCGTTACACGTGACCGCATTTATACAGATGTCGAATGGCTAAGTTATAATTTTACGCTCATTGATACTGGCGGCATTGAACCGGCTTCTAAGGACGTAATACTGTCGCAAATGCGTGAACAGGCATTGCTCGCAATAGAATCGGCCGATATTATTTTATTTATGGTAGATGGCAAGTCAGAAATGACGACAGCTGACCAAGAAATAGCGCAGATGTTAAGGCGATCTAAGCGTCCCGTTATCGTGGTTGCCAACAAAATAGATAGCAATAAAATGCCTGATAATTATTATGATTACTACAGTTTAGGTTTAGGTGAACCTGTGCCGATTTCAGCGGCAAATGGTTTTAATCTAGGTGATTTATTAGATCAAATTGTTGAACACTTTGGCGATGAAAAGTTTGACGAAGACGATAGCGAAGTGATTAAGGTGGCGATTATTGGCAAACCAAATGCTGGCAAATCATCGTTAGTCAACAATTTATTAGGTGAACAACGCGTAATTGTCAGCGAAATTGCTGGCACGACCAGAGAAGCAATTGATTCACCCTTTCAGTATGGAGATGACAAATATGTGTTAATTGATACGGCGGGGATTAGGCGAAAATCTCGCGTTAGTCAAGACGTCGAAAAGTATAGCGTATTGCGTGCGCTTACTGCAATTGAAAGGTCAGACGTCTGTATACTGATGATAGATGCCGTTGAAGGTGTTACAGAACAAGATAAAAAAGTAGCTGGTTATGCTCACGAGGCAGGTAAGGCGACAATTATATTAGTCAATAAATGGGATCTCATTGAAAAAGACTACAAAACTTATGATCAGTTTAATCAGGTTGTGCGCAATGCACTTAGTTTTATGACCTATGCACCGATTGAATTTGTGTCGGTAAAAACCGGCAAACGGCTCGATCGCGTCCTAAAAATGATCAATTATGTCAATAATCAAGCAGCGCTCAGAATACCGACCGGTACTTTGAATGACGTATTATCTGAAGCGGTCTTAAAGCACCAACCACCTGCTGATAAAGGCAAGCGACTTAAAATATACTATATGACACAGGTCGCTGTTAAGCCACCGCGCTTTGTATTATTTATTAACGATGACGAATTAGCCCATTTTTCATATATGCGTTATATTGAAAATAACTTAAGAAAAAACTTTAACTTTGACGGCACACCGATTATCATAGAAACGAGAGCAAAGAAGGCAATGAAATGAAAAAAGTAACGATTTTAGGTTCTGGCAGTTGGGCGACTGGACTTGCCCGCATTTTACTCGACAATGGTCATCGTGTCACTATTTGGGGTATTGATAAGGCTCAAATTGAACACTTTAAAAAGACCAATAAAAACATGCACTTTATGCCCGATGTCGTTCTAGAGGGCGATGTGCACTATCGTTTAGACCTCGTTGCCGCATTACAAAATGTCGACTATGTCGTCAATGCAATACCGACACAACACATACGCGAAGTCTTTTCTAAAAAAGTGCCAATTGCTAACGGAGTTACGATCATCAATGCGGCAAAGGGTTTAGAAATGGGTAGTAATAAGCGCATTAGTGAAATTGTTGCTGAATATTACCCCAATCATGTTTATGCTGTTTTATCTGGCCCATCGCATGCTGAAGAAGTCGTGCGTCGTATGCCGACAACGCTAGTTTCTGCCTCGCTAGATAAAACGGCTGCAGTTGCAGTTCAAGAATTATTCATGAGTCCATATAGTCGCGTGTATGCGCACGATGATGTCAAGGGCGTTGAACTATCTGGCGCATTAAAAAACGTTATCGCAATTAGTGCTGGCATCAGTGATGGCTTAGGGTTTGGCGATAATACTTTAGCGGCGCTAATGACGCGCGGTATCGTTGAAATCAAGCGTTTGGGATATGCGATGGGCGCAGAGCTAAAGACCTTTGATGGGTTAGCTGGCATCGGTGATTTAATTGTTACGTGTATGAGCAATCATTCGCGCAATCGTCGCTGTGGTCAACTTATTGGTAGAGGTGATAGTTTAGAGGCCGCAATCGAAAAAATCGGCATGGCAGTTGAAGGGGCATGGACAATTAAAGCAGCTGAAGCACTTCGACTGACGCATCAAGTTGAAATGCCGATTGTCGAGCAGCTTTATCGGGTATTATATAAAGGTGCCGACCCTAAACAAGCTGTGCATTTACTAATGGATAGAGAAAAGAAATATGAATCAGAGTATTAATTTTGTACAGTGGAGAACAAATTGAGTAAAAAGAAAAAAAAATTACGTTGGAATTTTCAGATATTCTTACGCAATATAGTGATTGTCGTATTGGTTGCGTTTGTCATTTACAGTATCTATATTAATATAACAAAATCAAAGACATCGATTTTTCAGGTTAGTTATGAAAATGTGGTGCTTGAAACAGAGCATCGCGCGCTGTTGATGCGTCGAGAAGCGATTGTCAATAGTTATAATTCAGGCCTTTTTACACCACTGGTGGCAGATGGCGAGCGAGTTAAAAAAGGTCAAATTGTCGGCGAATTGCAAATTGCCGACATAGAAAAAGACGATGATGACATAACTACCGAAGAAGTTGCAATTATTGATGAAGCGACTTTGCAAAAAGACATTGATTTGTTATATAATAAACTCGTTGTAGCGCTGCGCAATGATAATCACATATTGGCGACATCTTTAAAAGCCGACTTAGACATGAAGTTAGATAGGCTCAAAAAACTAATCGACTCGAATAGTGATAGCGCTTATCAAGATAGCTTACAAAACGTTGACACTATCGGGCAGGCTGATGCTGAAAATGGTCAAATCATCAAGATACCTGCTAATTTGGCAGGCATTGTCAGTTACTATTTTGATGGTTACGAAAGTGTTATAACTTATCAAAATCGTTATAAAATAGACTATGGTACGCTCTTTGACCAAGAGATAATACCCTCTAATCAGACGTTGCGCAATGTCTATGCCAATAGCAGCATCTTTAAGATCGTCAGCAATGTTTCGTGGTATTTGGCCTGTCAAGTTGACTTGAAAGACATTGACAATTTTAAAAAGAATGGCGAAGTTTGGGTTAATTTAAAGAGCAGCCGTGTTAAAGCTCGGATTGATGATGTTTTTCAGGCGGGGGATAAAGGCGTATTAATCGTTGAAATGCTGCAATATATCGACGGCGTTCATACATTACGCGCGATAGATGTAGGCTTAACGCGCGATGAAGTTCGCGGTATTAAAGTACCAAATGCCGCAATTGTTGAGCGTGGTGAAGAACGCGGTGTCTATGTTGTAGATATAAATAAAGCATTAAGCTTCGTGCCAATAAAAGTTTTGGCGGAAGGTGAGGGGTTTGTCGTCGTTCAAGAAGGCAGTTTTCAGATTGAGACGGCAGATGGACAGTTGGTAAGACGTTATAGCTTGAACCATGGCGACAAAATTGTTGCCGAAGCAACTGACTATAAAGAGGGTGATATCGTTGAATGATTACGATTATTTGCAAGAGAATTTAGATACGATAAATGCGCGTATAGCGCGCGCTTGTCAAAGGGTTGGGCGCAAGCCAGCAGATATTACTTTGGTCGCGGTTACAAAGACAATTGATACTGACATTGTCAATCGCTCAATTGAACTGGGGATCAATCATATTGGAGAAAATAAACCACAAGAAATCGTTCGAAAATATGCTTTAATTGACCAAGTTGTCGATTGGCACATGATTGGCCATTTACAGTCCAATAAAGTTAAGGCGATTATCGATAAAGTTAAGCTAATTCATTCGGTTGACCGCCTCAGTGTGGTTAATGAAATTGAGAAACGGGCATCACAAAATAATAGAATTGTCGATATTTTAATACAAGTTAACATCGGTGATGAAACACAAAAAAGTGGTGTTGAGGTCGCTGGTGTCAAGGCATTACTTGAGCATATTGAAACATGCCAGCACATTCGCGTATTAGGTCTTATGTGTATTGCGCCGTATTTTTATGATGCTGAACAAGTTAGACCATATTTTAAACAAATGAAAAAAATTTTTGAAGAAGTTAAAACAATACCTTTACAACGAAGCAAAATTGAAATATTATCTATGGGTATGACACACGATTTTGAAGTTGCCATTGAAGAAGGGGCGACAATGATAAGAGTAGGTACTGGTCTGTACGGTGCAAGGAATTATTAAGGAGGACACAATGTCTAAATCATTAATGGAAAAATTTAAGTATTTTTGGGGTTTTGAATCAGAAGAAGATGAACTATTAGAAGAAGACTATCAGTTGGAATCAGAACGTAAAAACGAAGCTGAAGTACAGCCATCGGTTCAAGAAAAAAACAGTATTTTTTCTAGTAACAAGCCGAAAAACAAAGTGGTTAATATTCACAATAATATGGCTTTTAAAATTGAAGTTTTCGAACCGCGTACTTTTGAAGAAGCAGTTGAAGTTGTTGAATGCTTGCGCAGTAAACGACCTGTTGTCATTAATTTAGAAGAAATTGATGCTGAATTGGCGCGCAAAGTATTTGATTTCTTAAGTGGGGCGCTTTGCGCAATTGATGGCAAAGCTGAAAAGATTTCAAAAGGTATCTTTTTGATGGCGCCGAACAATGTGCAAATATCAACTGCTAAGAACACACTTTATAATAGTCCTAAAGAAAATACTGTCAATGATAGTGTTTTACCAAAGTTTAGCTTAAGAGATTAGAGGTGTTCATGTATTTAATAGCCAGATTATTTTACGGATTTTACAATGCGGTTACATTGCTATTGTTAGCGCGCGCCGTTATGTCGTGGGTGATAAAAGATTGGAGCCATCCGATACCACGTTTCGTATTTCAGGTAACCGAACCGATTTTACTGCCGATGCGCACCTTGTTTTATCGTATGGGTTTAATGAATATGGGGATCGATTTTTCTTTTCTAGCAACTTGGTTGCTATTTAGTTATGTTGGCCGTTCAATTTATATTTTTTTGCTAAGACTGTCATAGTATAAAAGTAAGCTCATAGAAAAACAAGAGGTGGAAGATGATAACGCCATTAGATGTGCAAAAACAGCAGTTTAGAAAGTCTATTAATGGTTATAATCGTGATGAAGTTGACGATTATATGGCAATGGTTGCTGATGCTCTAGAAAAGCATATTAATGAAAACATTAGGTTAAAGGAAAAACTTGATCGTAAAGATGAAGAAATAGAGCACTACAAGAACATTGAACGTACTATGTCAGATACACTTGTGGTTGCTAAGCAAACGGCCGAAGAATTGACGACGTCTGCCAAACAGACATCACAAAACATCATTAATCAAGCTGAAATTGACGCACAAACGCTTAAAAATCAGGCTGACGAGATGGTTGCTGAAACAATGCGCCGACAACAGAAAATGGAAAAAGACCTCGAAGCTTTTCGCATGCGGCTAGAAGCTATGTTGCGCGCCCAACTAGATATCGTGTCTAATTATTCAAATGATCTAAAATAAGTTTTGTTGTCATTTTGAGTGTAGTCGAAAAATTTCGTTTTGGCTTTGACTGTTTTCCGCTCTCAACTTTCAACTTTATATCGCATTACTTTTGCCCTTATAGAAAACTATACGGGCTTTTAATTTTTAAAGAATTGTCTAAATATGCCGATACTTTAGACAGTAAATTTGGCAAAAATTGAAGCGAGATAGGAGAAAAAATTGAAGACAAAACGTTTTATGGCGTTGATGCTAGTGATTGCATTAATTGTCAGTGTTACGCCATTACAGGCTGATGCAGTAACTGGTATTACGGTTAATGTTAAACCACAGTTTAAGCAAACTGAAGAAATTGAGTTGATTCAAAAGATTTTTAGTAATGATATTTCTGGTGTGGAAATTAAAAATTTGCATCTTAATTACTGCGGTAATCAAAACTACCAAATTGGTTCTTTTTACGGTGCATCAGGGGAAGGGGCAGCCGATATATTAGAATTTGATTCGGGCGTAGCATTAAGCACAGGTGATCTCTATAAAGATGTAACACATAGTTCTGTTAGTGATAATATTTCAAAAGCTTTTAATAAAAAAGATATTATTGATGGTGAAGTCGTTTACGACCCAGCATCAATTGAATTTGATATTATTACGCAAAAACCGGATACGATAACCATGAAATACGCCTTTGCTTCAGAAGAATACATGGAATACGCTATGGGTAAATATAACGACCGCTTTGCTGTTTTTGTCAATGGTGAAAACTGTGCCGTTGTACCGGGTAGCAATCAGCAAATCGCAATCAATTCGGTCAACCAAGCTGTTAATTCTGAATTCTTTCGACCAAACAGCAATTATGGTTTTGGCGAAGATAAAATTCATTCGTTAGGGCTCAATATTCCGCTAGATGGTTTAACCAAGACATTTGTGGCGACCAAAAAATTAAAGCAGGGAAGTAATCATATAAAAATTATAATTGGCGATTACGGTGATCATCACTACGATTCAGTGTTGTTTATCAAGGCTAATAGCTTTAAGTTGGAAGAATACGACCCAGGCACACTGTCAATAGAAAAGACGGCAAGTGGTGTCATTGTTAAGCGCATTTCTAAAACGGGTGACCCAGTGACATCAGGTACAGGTGGCTTTACACTAGTTGCTAAAGACTTAGATGGTTCATCGTCAGAAGTGGCTTATACGATTGCCGATGGCGAATCGAAAATTGAAATACCGCTTGGCGAAGAAGGCGAAGACTTGCCGAATACCGTTCCATTTGGCACTAAAACAGCTTTGATAACTGAACCCAAGATGGGGGCTAAAGTTGACCCACTTAACAATTCGGTTGAATTGGCAATTGCGCCACCTGTTTTATCTAAAAAAGGTGCTAGTGAAGATATTGTCTTTGTAAAAGGCATTGCCAATGCCAGTGTGAAACTCTATAAAAACGGATCTGTTATTGCAAATAAGACGTTTGATGGCAATGGTGAAATTAGTTTTACCAATCAATCGGTTGGTAGCTATTATGCCAAGCAAACACATAACAGCTTGGTCAGCGCCAAATCTAATGTCATAAAAGTGGTGAAACCACCAATTATTAGCGGTAGTGATGATGCGTTTGTCGAAGCAGAATTAATAATGGATTCGACAGATAATACTGCCTATGACCTTTCGTCGTTTAATGTAACTGCACGTAAGGCAAATGGCGATACAATTGCACAAGGTGCTAATTTTAAAGTTGTAAACCCCGTTGATAAAAAAGTTCCCGGTTTATATACGGTTAAGTGGACGGCAAAAGACAGCGGTTTTACGACGGTTAAAACTAAGATTGTCAAGATAAAACCAATTGTACCTGAATTGTTTAAAAAGAATTACAAAGACTCGTTTATCATGATAAAAGGACTTCCCAATGCAATTGCCACCATCTACCAGGGGGACCTGTTATTTGAATTAGTTGAGCTCGATGACAATGGTTTGGCTAAGTTGGTAGATCCACCCGATGGCAATTATAGCGTTTCACAATCAATAAACGGCGTTGCTAGCGATAGCATGGGTAATGTCGACATTGATCGGTCATTTACGCACCCAGTTGTCATGGCAAAAACAGACGCAAACTATCAGTATCAGCTAGATGTCGAAAGTGGTTTGTGGGGTTATAATACGACCTACGGCGCATTTTATCTTGAAGCGGGGGCAACTGCCAATGATAGAGAAGACGACAACAATAGCGCCAATATGAACGGGCCGTTCAATACTAAGCTAAATCAGGCAATTGAAATTGAAAACCCAATGTTTAATCGTGCGGGTGAACCAATTGCTGTAGTCAATCCAGCGCTCGATCAAAATGGTGACCCAAAAGTGGCAAATGCTGCAAAATTTTTACCTTTTATCGGTAAATATGTCATTAAGTATTTAGTTGCGGATAGTGATGACATGATTGGCGAGACGACTAAGTTGTTTAGGGTGCATCCACCTGTACCAAATGTTCGCGTACCTCAAGACAATATTAATTCAGAAATTGAAGTCGATGCTTTGGCATCAGCCAGTGTTTTCTTATACAATACAACGGGTCAAGCAATTAAAATTGTCAATGGTGTTGCGCAGGTCATTAGCGATGTTGATCGCTATAAAGAAAATAAACATGAACGCCTAAAAATGGCACCGCATGCTGATAAGGGTAAAGTTTTAACAGATGTTTTTGCTGGTTTACCAAATGGCAAATATCGTTTATTGCAGAGATTGTATGGCTTGAATTCTGGTTTAAGTGGCGTTGTTACTGTTAAGCGGTCAGACGAATTTCCATTAATTGTTTTAAAAGGCGCGATCACAGAAGTCATTAAACAGGGTGAGTCGTTCAAAGAGCCCGGCTACAAAGTAACAGACCTTGAAGACGATTCTGATCCGAACGATAATCGCGAAACGTCGGTAACTGTGGTGGGGAATGTTGATAGTACTGTCATTGGCAGACATACAATTACATATTGCGCAACTGATAGCGATAATAATAAATCAGAGGTGAAGCGCGTTGTCATTGTTAAGCCGAAAAAACCGAATATTACGATAGGTGACTACGTTGATGGTCATTTTACGGTAAACCAAAAGGGCAATGATATAAAAATTGTTGGTGAACCCCATGCTGTTGTCCAGATATTAAAGGGTAAGAATCGACAAGGTGCACTTCAAAAAATCGTCGTGTTAGATAATAAAGGTCAAGCAATTGTCGAAAATTTAGAGCGAGATCTCGATGGTATGATACATGGTGCTTTCCAGACGATTAATGATATTCAAAGTGCTAAACAAAGCTTTACAATTAACAAAACCAATACATTACCAGTTTTAACATTAAATCAAGATACCGTTATTGTTCAAGTTGAAAAGGGTAGCAGCGTAACTGTATCGCTCGATGCGGCTACAGCGCAAGATATTGAAGATGGTAATATCAGCCAGAAGATAAAAATTTATCGCGAAATTGACGAAACAGACAAAGTGATCGGTGAAGGCGCTACTGAATTAACTTTTGACGCCAATCAAACAGCTAAAGTTGGCCATATCGATTTATATTATCACGTAAAAGATAGCGATGGCAACAGTGCGATGAAAGTCAGACAAATTGCTGTAAATCCGCAGCCGCCAGTCTTGCAACGCAGTGGAGAAAGCATTGTCGTCAGTGCTTTAGAAGCAAATGCTTCGGCTGAATTGTTCATTCAAGCTGACAATGGCAACTGGTTGCTAGTGGGTACGCAAAAGTGCGATGCGGACGGCAAGGCTGAATTTGGCGAAATGATTCCTGGTGTTTACTGTGCGAAACAGTTTGTCAACACATTTATCAGCCAGCCATCGGTAAAGCTTTTTTATGAAAATCCGGCATATTTGCACGGTAAGATTGTCGATCAAAATAATCAACCGATAAGTGGAATAGCTTTTAGAACAAATGATTTTGGTAAGTCTTTGAGCGAAACTTCCGACGCCACTGGCGAATTCACCTTTGGTGTTGAAAGTTCAGATATGCAGTTTGACGTTGGCTTCGATTACGATGGCAATCGCTATAGTATTAAAGCGATTTCATCGGAAGATGAAAATGCTTTGGTCAGTAAAGCCAATGTCGTTGGGCAAGTGACATTAAATGGCGCAGTATTCAATGATGATCATGTCGTTATGAAATTATTTAAACGCGCTCAAAATGGTAGTTATTTGCCAAGTACTTTGGCCAAAATAACCTACGACAGTGATGGCACTTATAAAGCGGCGCGTCTAGAACCTAACCAGCAGTATCGTGTTAAAGTAGTTTATAAAGCTGACAATAATACGATGTATCCATTGACAGCATTTAAATTGACTGTGCCAGAAGCAGGTATAACAAAAATTATCAATAAGGACATCGCTTATGGTAAAGTCGTTGATCAAGCAGGGCAATCATTAGACGGGGTAACCTTAACGGTTTATCCGCCTAATAGAGAATTTATGCCTGATTTGGCGGCAGGTGCAATTGCGTTACCGGCCACATCACTGATGTTAAATGACAACAAGAATGGTGCTATGACTAATCAAGCCGGTCAGTTTGGCTATATGGTATTCGATGAAGTTGAGTATGTAGTCGTTGCACATAAAGATGGTTATCAAGATGTTGTCAAGCAGGTTGAATCAGTTGGTGGTCAGTTACTGACTTTTGCGCTGACAATGCAACCAAAAGTGGAAGATACGCATCAAAATGATGGCGCGTCAACGGGCAATGAAGCTACAGAAACAAATAATAGTGCATCAACGGGCAATGAAGATGTTGTTCCAAATGATGGCGCGTCAATAGAAAAATCCAATAATCAAACGACTACAGATGACGGCGATAGTGATGATGCAGCAGATGTTCGCGCTACGTCTAATAATAATCAGACTGTGGCAGAGTCAGTTGATCCTAGTATATTAGAGGTCTCTTTCGAACAATCTAGTGGCTTACAAGGCCAAGCTGATAACGCCGTTCAACTTGTTGATAATTCGGGTCACATTACGTATCACTTAAACGATGGCTTAGACGATTTAGTTGTAAGTGAAGCGCCTAAACAAGGAACGCTATTCAGCAATCCGTTGACTGGTCAGGTCATTTATGTGCCAACTTTAAATGCAAGTGGTGAAGACAGTTTTACAGTTAATGCAGTCAATAAGCAACGTGAAGCGCTTAGTGTAACTCAAAATGTACGCGTTGAAAAAACATCGGCAATAGATTTGGCAAATCAGCCTGCTTTACAATTGTCATTGACTTCGCCAAAAAATAGTGGTTTTATTGGGGAACAATTAGAGTTGACGGCAAGTTATAAGAATAACTTGGGTAGAAATATCACAGGGGCTAATTTAATTATTGAATTACCAGCAGGATTCAAAGCAGAAGGCAATTATCAAGTAATTGACAATCATGTCATCGTGCCGCTAAATGCATTAAGAGCAGGTGAAATTGGCAAGCAGCGCATTCTGCTAAGTGCAAATGGGCAGACGGTTGACAGTAGTGTTATTAAGGGATTGCTTCAAGAAAACGGATCAGACGAAGTGGCTGTACAGGCGTTATCAAAATTGCATTTGAAAATGTATCAAACTGATAAATTATATCACGTTGATCCCTATATTAAAGGTTTTCCTGATGGTAATTTCTACAAAGATCGACCGGTTACACGTGCTGAAGTTGCAGCAATGTTAACGCGTGTTTTAGGGGATGACAAACATCAGATCGTTTCAGAAAATATTACATTTAACGATTTAGAAGATAATGCTTGGTATGTGGGGTATGTCACCGAAGCGACCAGTAAAGGTTTATTCCAAGGTTTTGCAGATGGTACCTTTAGACCCAATAGGCCAATTAGTCGCGCCGAACTGGCTAAAGTAATCGCCAATTATAGACGCTTCGATAGCAGTGAATGGGGTTTAGTTGAGCAACACTTTAGCGATATTGAAGGGCACTGGGCACAATGTGAAATCAATGCACTTAAACGAAATGGCATTTCAAATGGTTATGCAGATAAGACATTTAAGCCAGATCAGCCAATTAGCCGAGCTGAAACAGTTAAAATGATTAACAATATGCTCTATCGACAAGTTGTTGATAGCGTTGATGAAACGTTTAAAGACTTGGCAAAAGAAGACTGGGCATTTGGTCATATTGAAAGTGCCTATCGCGGCTATCATTTCAAAAAGAACAGTAACGGTGTGTATCAAATAAACGCACTACAATAGCTATATTATGAGCAAGCATGGTGCTACGGTGTGTCACTTCAACAAGCAAGTATATGCAACAAAGAGCGGTAACCATTAAAAGTTACCGCTCTTTGCATGTGAGTGTATTTAGTGTGCGTTTAGCGCTTAAATAGAATTGTAATAAAGTTGCCACCAGCGTTTTCGTTCATATTGGCGGGGTTAGACCCGTTTTGCCATCTGACGAAATCCCATTCTTCGTGATCTAAATTAGGTCTGCTGTAAATCACTTCTAACGCCTTTAAAGGTTCACGTGTTTTATCTTTAGTTGTCCACAAGAAAATATGGTCTGCTGCTTCATATAAACTCTTCCTAGCGCCGGCATTTAAGTTTACCTTGTTTCGCGTAAATGTAGCAACATTGCCATTATGAGAAAATCTTTTTGTCATCGTTTCATAGTCGTCTTTACTATCAAATATAGATTCTGCTTCTTCCTTTTCGGCAAATAAGTCGGTAATTGCTTGGTTGGGGTCATCTGTCAAATCGTAACATAGATAAATATACTTGCCTTTTGCCTTTTTGTTTAAATCCATATCGATTAAATAGTAGCCATTGAGATTGGTAGAATTATTCATTTCACCAGTAAAGCCACCGCCTATTATTGATCCGACTGAAGTCATTGCACCATTCGAAGAACTGGTATTATTAGCGGAACACTTAGCGCGTGCTTCATCAGCTGTTTCACCAACGACAAATTTGATATCTCTAATATAGAGTTCAGATGGCCACTTGTCAGCAAGTACTTTTTGATCATTTAAGGTCTTAAATGCATCTTTTAGTTCTTGCTTGCGTGCTGCACTGCCACAGAGTTCCCAAATTGGTACTAATCCGCGTGCGCCCGTTTTGCCAAATGCCACTAAAGTGCCATTTTCTTCAAGTGTGGCTTCCCAATTTTGTAGAGCTTTTTTGTCGTTTTTAAATTGATTTAAGTTAAGTGCCATTGCACCGCCTTGGCTTGTCAGGCGCTCGTCTTTAGTTGAATCAAACTTCGACTTATTCTTAACATTTTGGTAACTCACTTCAGCGTCGGCGCCAAATACAACGGCGTTAAAACTTGCCTTTGTTGCTAATTTAAAGTTTTCGAAGCTGGTTGATTCTTTGGCCTTAGCTGAAATGCTGTGATCGACGCGACCACCTGTAACTGAGTCAACTAACACATAGTGGCCATAGTTGGCAAACACATCACTTGGCGAATTGTTTGAATCATTAATATAGTTTTTAACTGACGGCAGTATATAATTTTTCAGATCTACTTTTGGCTGATTGATATAGACGGCATATTTTTGTACTAAATAACTATAAGTCGAAAAATAAGTGTCAAGTTTTTTAGTGCGTTCACTGTCAAAATTAGTAGAAACTGAACCGCCAAAACAGAGGTAATTACCTGATATTTTAGTGTCTACAGTCATTTTTTCACTGTATTTTTTAATGCTTTTAGCAGCAGTTTGGTAGTTAATACCCTTGTCGAGACGAATTCTTTCGACGGCGCCATCGTTAACTAATTTTTTAATATCGAGCACAGGGTATTTTAAGGCTTCAACTGAGGCGTATTCGCCAAACACGTCATAACCGCGGCCAAGTCGCATGACAATTGGTATTTCAGATTCGGTTGATTGTACTTGCATGACCTGATTTTTTGGTGTTAATTTCCAAGCTTGCTCATCTGCTGGCTTTTCAAAATCTTGCTTTAAGCTAGCGATTTGTTCAGCCAATTTTGGATCGGCTAGCCCTTGGTCGGCAGGCTGTAAATTAGAGCCGTCTAATAGACCGAAATTATTATTGGGTGTCAGTCTGTTGCTAATTGCGCCATCAAGTGCAGGGTTTTTCTTAATACTACTGTCCACTTGTTGATTATTTTTTTGGTTTTCTAAAGCTTCTCTCATTGCATCTAATTGCTGTGATTCTCGTGAACTAAGAGAATTAGATTGACCATTTAAAAAGTGACCTTCGCCCAACAGCGAATTTGATCCATCGGCAGAGTTATCATCGCCTTTCGGATTATCATCTTCTTTGGCATTATCGTCAGCCGATTGACCTTGCTGTTGACCTTGCTGCTGATCTTGGCGCTGATTTTGTTGCTGTTCTTGCTGAAACTGACCCTGTTGATTATTCTGCTGTTGATTATCTTGCTGTTGATTATTCTGCTGTTGATTATCTTGCTGTTGATTATTCTGTTGTTGATTATCTTGCTGTTGATTATCTTGTTGTTGATTATTCTGCTGTTGATTATTCTGCTGTTGATTATCTTGCTGTTGATTATCTTGTTGTTGATTATCTTGTTGTTGATTATCTTGCTGTTGATTATTCTGTTGTTGATTATTCTGTTGTTGATTATTCTGTTGTTGATTATTCTGTTGTTGATTATCTTGCTGTTGATTATTCTGTTGTTGATTATTCTGCTGTTGATTATCTTGCTGTTGATTATTCTGTTGTTGATTATATTCTGTTGTTGATTATCTTGCTGTTGATTATTCTGCTGTTGATTATCTTGCTGTTGATTATCTTGTTGTTGATTATTCTGCTGTTGATTATTCTGTTGTTGATTTTGCTGTTGCTGATTTTGGTTGGGATCAACAAAGGCCGTTTGGTTATCTGGCGCGGTCGACATATTTGCCTTAGCGATGGTTACTTGTCTAGTTTTATCGTTCCAACCAACTTCGCATTTTAATTCTTGCGAAACGAAACGAATAGGCAACATCGTACGACTGTTGATGATAATTGGCTTGACATTGACATCTTTTGGGTCAATTGGTTTATTTAAACCATTGACGCGTGCCAGTGGGTTATCGATCCACATTTCAATTGTTGTATTATCTAGGACAACTGTCACTTTGCGTTCTATGCCATCCCATGCGACGTCAGCGCCGAGTGGCGTTGCAACGTAACGAATCGGTAGTAAAGTGCGACTGTTATAAATCTGTGGCGCAGTATCCATAACGATAGGCGTACCATTTACTGTACATGTGGTACTGCCAATCACAAAGCGAATATCAATCCCTTGCGCTGTCGCATTTGTGTCGGCGTAAGCATTAAACGGTACCGCTAACAAGCAAATAACTAGTAATGCGACGAGTAAACTTCTACTTGTTTTCATAATTTCCTCCTGTTAGAACAATATAAGATATTAGTATTTTATCATGGTTATAAAGAATAACAATATGCCGCAAGTCACTGATTGTTATCCGCAAGTCACTGATTATTATCCGCAGGTCACTTCTTGTTAAAATAGTTGATTTTGAAAAGTTCTCGATTAAATGTATTGACTTGCCATATCACGTAGCATATAATGGTTTTAGTGCAAAGAAGCGGACAGGTATCGCAATTTTGTCTACAGAGAGGCGACATTGGCTGAAAGTCGTCGGCGTGTGCGATATATATCACCGTGGAGCTGCTGTTCTGAAAATAGTAAGATCAGTCGGTCGACGCCGTTATGTCTATGAGAGACTATTGTTCAGCTCTTAATGTTTCAGGATTGATTGGCTGAAGTAGTAATCAGGGTGGTACCGCGAATCATTCGTCCCTAAGCTTATGCTTAGGTTTTTTATTTTTTAGAGTTTTATAGGGAGGTAACAATGAACTATCAGCCTTTGAAACAGGGCAAAATTTCTGATTGTGAACATCAAGTTAGCGAATACTGGCAAGCGTTAGATTTATTGAAAAAATGTGTTGAAACGCGCGAAGGCAATACGCCATTTGTCTTTTATGAAGGACCACCAACGGCCAATGGTCGCCCTGGTGTACATCACGTTATTGCGCGTGCTCTAAAAGATGGTATCTGTCGCTACAAGACGATGAAGGGTTTTCAAGTAAAGCGTAAAGCAGGTTGGGATACACATGGTTTACCCGTTGAAATTGAAGTCGAAAAAAAGCTTGGCTTAAACGACAAACAAGAAATTGAGGATTACGGCATTGGCAAATTTAATGAAAAGTGTCGTGAATCAGTTTTTGAATACGAGGGCGCATGGCGTTCAATGTCAGAAAAAATGGCCTATTTAATCGACTTAGATAATCCTTATATTACATTAGATAACAACTACATCGAATCAGTCTGGTGGATACTCGACAAGTTTAACAAAGAAGGCTATATTTACGAAGGTCATAAAATACTGCCTTATTGCCCACGCTGTGGCACGGGTTTAGCATCGCATGAAGTGGCGCAAGGCTATCAAGAAATTAAGACAAATACGGTTATTGTCAAATTTAAGGTAACTGGCAAAGACGAGTACTTTTTGGTGTGGACCACCACGCCTTGGACACTTGCCGCCAATGTTGCCTTAACAGTTAATCCGAAAGAGACTTATCTAAAAGTCAAATACGAAGATACTGTTTACTATATCGAAGAAACACTGGCACCGCAGGTGATTGAGGGCGAATACGAAGTAATAGAAAAATATAAAGGCGCTGATTTAGAGCATATCCGCTATGATCAATTAATGCCTTTCGTCAAACCTGATAAAGATTGTTTTTATGTGACCTTAGCTGATTATGTTACCACTGAAGACGGTACTGGTATTGTTCACTCGGCACCAGCTTTTGGTGAAGATGACTACAATATGGGGTTGCGCTATGATTTGCCAGTTTTACAACCAGTTAACGAAGAGGGTAATTATACGGCAACGCCGTGGCAAGGTATGTTTGTGATGGATGCTGACATTGAAATTATTAAGTGGTTGGCAGCAGAGGGCAAACTGTTTAAAAAACAAAAAATAGATCATAACTATCCACACTGCTGGCGCTGTAAAACGCCACTATTATATTACGCTAAACCAAGCTGGTATATTGAAATGACCAAGTTAAAGGACAATTTAGTTGCCAATAACAATGCCGTTAATTGGTTTCCTGATTATGTCGGTGTCAAGCGCTTCGGCAACTGGTTAGAAAATGTCAACGATTGGGCAATTTCGCGCAGTCGCTATTGGGGTACACCGTTCCCGATTTGGCGTTGTGAATGTGGCAATACTACTTCAATTGGTTCGCGCCAAGAACTGATTGAAAAAGCAGTTGAAGATGTCGATCAAACAGTTGATTTACATCGTCCCGCCGTTGACAATATACATATTAAATGCGATAGCTGTGGCAAGACGATGACGCGCGTTACTGATGTTATCGACTGCTGGTTCGATTCAGGTGCGATGCCGTTTGCGCAACACCACTATCCATTTGAAAATAAAGATAATTTTGATCAACTTTTCCCAGCAGATTATATCTGTGAGGGCATTGACCAAACGCGTGGCTGGTTCTATTCACTATTGGCGATTGCTACTTTTGTAAAGGATAGTGCACCTTATAAAAACGTGTTGGTTAACGATCTAATTTTAGATAAACACGGCAAAAAAATGTCGAAATCAAAGGGCAACACTGTTGATGCCTTCAAGCTGTTAGAAGAATACGGCGCCGATGCAACGCGTTGGTATATGCACTATTCATCGCCAGCGTGGCAACCAACTAAATTTGACGAAGCAGGCTTAAGAGAAATCAATTCTAAGTTTTTTGGCACTTTGAAAAACTCTTACACATTCTTTACACTCTATGCCAATACTGATAATTTAGACGTAAAGACGTTTGATGTACCAGTTGAAAATCGCCCCGAAATCGACAGATGGTTATTGTCAAAGTTAAATCGATTAATTGCCGATGTTACGGCTGAACTCGACCGCTATGATATGACAAAGGCAACGCGTGCAATTCAAGAATTTGTCATTGAAGATTTTTCAAACTGGTATATTAGACGCAATCGTCGCAGATTCTGGCAAACAGAACTCAATCAGGATAAAAAGTCAGTTTATTTGACAACCTTTGAAACACTTGAAACCGTTGCCCGTTTAATTGCACCGTTTGCGCCATTTATATCAGAAGAGATCTATCGTAATCTAACAGGGGCAGAATCGGTTCATTTAGCAAGCTATCCAGAAGCTGATCAAAACCTAATTGATGACAATACAGAGCAGCGCATGGACTTAGTTAGAGATTTAGTTGGCTTGGGCAGAGCAGCCAGAGAATCGGTTAAAATTAAAGTGCGTCAACCGATCGCTAAAGTACTAATTGATGGTAGTTATCAAGCGAAGATTGCCGATTTAGTTGATTTAATTAAAGAAGAACTCAATGTTAAAGAAGTCGTCTTTGAAGCAGAGCTTGCCAAGTATATGAACTTTACGCTCAAGCCAAACTTTAGGGCGCTTGGCCCAGTGTTAGGTAAAAAAATGGGTGCCTTTAGCAAAGCGCTTAGCCAAGTTGATGCTGCTGCAGCTGTACCAAAATTGCAAGCCGGTGAAACCATTGCAGTTGATTTGGGCGACGAAGTGTTTACCGTTTCATTAGAACAAGTCGAGGTTAGAATCGCTGCTAAAGAAGGATTTACAGTAGAAATGGCCAATAACAAATTTATTATTTTAGATACTGTTTTAAGTGACGACTTAATTGCTGAAGGTTATGCCAGAGAATTTGTGTCACGCGTGCAACAAATGCGCAAAGCGCACGACTTTGAGGTGGCTGATCGCATTAAAATTGACTATCACGCAACGCCTGAAATGCAAAGTGCTGTTGAGCAGTACGCCGACTACATCAAAGGCGAAACATTATCCGAAGCAATTACAGTTAATCATGATGGCGACTTTGAAACATTTGAACTCAATGAGCAAGCAACCCATATTAGAGTTGAAAAGTTATAAAATTACAAAAATAGTTTAACCTACAAAAGCACTTCATTTCATGTGAAGTGCTTTTGTACTTTTAAACCCGAGATTTCTCGGCTCGAAATGACAAAGTATAGTGATTGTGCTTATAAGGCAACCCGGCACTTAGAAAAACATCAGTGTTTTTTATGGAAAAAACCCACCTATCATTATCATAATGATAGGTGGGGCAAATGAGGAAGCACAACAACGTTTATCGATTAGCAACGCTGTTGCGATGAAACAACTTATTTAACATATGCCTTGCTAAAGCGCATCATCATCATCGCCACTTGCGCGCGCGTTGCATGCCCTTGTGGGTCAAGTGTCGTCGCGGTCGTACCACTGATGATGCCACTT
>PDWI01002981.1_pt1 | contig 24679 bp, 20 predicted proteins | sample 1430891 | NCBI WGS metagenome assembly PDWI01 (sample SAMN01162508, study PRJNA174530) | Oral metagenome, whole genome shotgun sequencing project. | biome: Marine environment; feature: Marine mammal; material: Swab sample of the gingival sulcus; isolation source: swab sample of gingival sulcus...
TATTCTTGTTGAAGAACCAATACTTTCAATGGTTGCAATTTTTCGTAATTCTTTCAAATAGATATTCTCTTGCTTTTCAATACTATTCCATTTGCCTTTATATGAGTCAATTTGAGAAATCAGATTTAATACCTTCTGGTTTGTTTGAAAATCAAAGTCTATTTTTTTTATATATTTATCCATTTCTCATCCGTATTTTATCTGAATACAAAGGTATGGTTATTTCTTAAATATCCAAATATTATCTATATTTTATCCGATTGCTGTTTCTCTTAACCCGCATTTCGAGACTTTTTAAAAAGTAAAGATACCACCCTATAATAGTGTGTCGAGAAAAATGTTTCCCTGATAATTCCGTTATAGGCTGGTTTTTGCGGTGTGTGCTCTGTATAAGGCTATTTTTTAGATTTTTATATCTTTATTTTTTCAAGCTAAAAACAAAAAGTAGTATCAAAAGATACTACTTTTTGTTTAATAATCAAGTATTCATCGGTGTATTAATCAAATGAACTGAACTTGTTGTAATTCATTAGCAAATTTATGTAATGCCATTTCTATTTTTTGCGTTGTTTTCTTGCTGGGCTTTCTGTATCCTTGAACATATTGGCTCAATTGTCTTTGATTAACTCCGGTCAGTCGCTCCAAAGAGGCATAAGTGAACATTTTAGAATAATATTCTAAAAAAGAAGTTAAATCGTAAGTAAATGTAAACTCTGCTTCTACAAAATTACGACCATCTTTTTTATAGATTTCTTTCATAGCTTGATACGATAAATTAAAATCTTTTATCGCTTCTTCAACAGTATTTCCATCACCGTGAATACCATAATTCAAAGTGTTATCGTCTAAATCAACGTACACTCCATAAGTGCCGTCATTTCCTCTTTCTATAAATGCTTTTACTTTATTCATAATCTTTATGTTTTTTAGCAGGCTTATTTTAATCCTGCTAATTTCAAAATGCTTTTTAACGTTCCTATTTTAACTTCTTGGCTTTTATGGTTGCTCATCTTAAATTTATTCTTTGTTATAGGGCTGTACCAAACCGGGTCCCCGTTCATTTGATCGCCTGTATCATAACAACCTCCTTTTTTTAATTTTCGTTCTAATTCTGAATACTTCAATTACTTTGCTTATTTGATTAACTCATTACAAATATAATGCTATTATTTTTGATAACAAAAGATTTTTGTTTTTTTGAAGTTTTACAGAATGGTCATTGTTTCATCTTTTGGATTACCTTATGAATTCCATCTAACTAAATTCGCAAGTTGTTAATTTACTGCGCTTTTAAGTTTTTGAAAAATCAATCTCCCTACACCCTCTTCTCCAAGAGGGAATTTGCTATTTGTCAAAAGCCATGAAATTGTAAAAAGTTAGCTATTTGGTTTTATTTTGCAAAAGTCTCGAAATGCGGATTAAAAAAGCCGGGTTCGCATTTTCATGCGACCCGGCTTTTTTAATTTGGGGCTTTTTGCCCTTCCCGGCAATTTTTTAGTCTAAAAGACTGTGTATGATAAGCCCGCTTCGCAGTTTGGGTTCAAACCAAGTTACTTTCGGGGGCATAATCATATCATTGTCGGCAATATCCATGATTTGTTTCATGCTTACCGGATATAATGCAAAGGCAAGTTTCATTTCGCCCGAGTCTACACGTCTTTTTAATTCGCCCAAGCCTCTGATGCCTCCAACGAAATCAATTCTGTTCGAGCGTCTGAGGTCTTTGATGTCTAAATAAGGTGCCAATACTTGTTCGGTTAAAACAGTAACATCTAAAACACCTACGGGGTCGTCCTCTTTATAGGTTCCTTTTTTGGCGTTCAGTTTATACCATTCACCCTCTAAATACATTGAAAATTCATGCAGTTTGCTCGGTTTAAATTCTTTGCTGCCTTTATTTTCAATATCAAAACCCTTGGCTAATTTTTCCAAAAATTCTTCTTTGTTCATTCCGTTAAGGTCTTTAACTACACGGTTGTAGTCAATAACGGTTAATTGGCTTTCCGGGAAGTTTACGGATAAAAAGAAATTGTATTCTTCTTTGCCGGTATGGTTCGGGTTTTGGTCTCTGCGTTCTTTTCCTACGAGAGCAGCGGCTGCGGTTCTGTGGTGTCCGTCAGCAACATAAAGATATTCAACTTCTTCGGCAAATATTTTTTCAATGTTTGCAACAATGTCGCTGTCATTGATAATCCACATTTGATGTCTTACTTCATCATTTGTCGTGAAGTCGTATTCCGGTTTTTCCGAAGTTTTGGCAGCTACAATTGCATCGATTTTGGCATTGTCTCGATATGCAAAAAATACGGGACCCGCATTTATATTTGATACGCGCACATGGTTCATGCGGTCTTCTTCTTTATCGGGACGAGTTAATTCGTGCTTTTTAATAACACCGTTTATATAATCATCTACGGCAGCACCGGCAACTAAGCCGTATTGGGTTTTCCCGAACATGGTTTGTGCATAAATATAATAAGACGGTTTATCATCTTGAATAAAAGTACCCTCTTTAAACATTCGGTCAAAATTTTCTTTTGCTTTGTCGTAAACCGGTTGTGTATGAATATCAATACCTTTGGGCAAATCAATTTCCGGCTTGTTCACATGTAAAAAAGAGTAGGGGTTTCCTGCTGCTTCTTTTCCTGCTTCTTCCGAATTTAATACATCGTAAGGACGTGATGCAACTTTTTCCGCCAATTCAATTGTGGGGCGTATTCCTTTAAAAGGTTTTAAAATAGACATAATTTTGTATGTTTTTAATTTTAGTAATTATTTTTTATTTATTAACTTGAAAACGAGTATCTCCTTTTTCAAAGAAATTGATGATTTGATTTGCAGATGCTACGGCTGCATTTAGGTTTGCTTCAACCGTTTGCGCTCCCATTTTTTTCGGGGTGAAAAATACGCGGTCGGCAAATTTTTCTTCAAATACTTCTTTTTTATCCGGAGCAATATCGGAAAGATATTTGAAGTCGTTTCTTTCTTCCATGAGTTTTAATACTTCATCTTCATGTATAACTTCTTTTCTTGCCGTATTAATAATGGTTGCACCTTTGGGCATTTTGCTCAAAAGTTTATGGTTGATTGATTGTTTTGTCTCGTTTGTTGCCGGAATATGCAAAGAAATATATTGGCATGTTGTGTATAATTCTTCGGCAGAAGCTAAGGCTTTTACTCCATCGGCTTCAATTGCTTCTTTGGGAACAAAGGCATCAAAAGCATATACTTCCATACCGAAACCTTTGGCTATTTTAGCTACTAATTTGCCCACATTTCCATAGGCATGAATACCGAGTTTTTTTCCTTTCAGTTCGCTGCCTGATTTTCCGTTGTAATTATTTCGGGCACTTAATACCATCATACCCATGGCAAGTTCGGCAACGGCATTGGAGTTTTGCCCGGGTGTGTTCATTGCAACCACACCGTATTCGTTTGCTGCGGCTAAATCGATGTTGTCGTATCCGGCACCGGCTCTGACAATTATTTTTAGTCTTTCGCCGCCGGCGGCAATTACTTCTTTTGTTGCTTTATCGCTGCGGATAATCATGGCATCGGTATTTGCGGCTGCTTTAACGAGTGCGTCTTGATTTTCGTATTTTTCTAAAAGTTCAAACTCATAGCCCGCATCGGCAACAAGTTTTTTTATGCTTTGTACAGCTGCCGGAGCAAATGGTTTTACTGTTGCTACTGTTACTTTCATTTCTTTATATTTTAATTGCGATTAATTTTATTATTAATTAAAATTTTAACCCGAATTATGTATTAGAACTTCGTAATAGATTTTCCGATGCACATTTCGGGTTAACCCGCATTATTCACCAAGTAGTTCTATTACGGTCAGCATCTACTTCAAAATAAGACACTTTGTTTGATAAGCCTCATTCTCCATATCAAAGGATATGGCTCAATCGCCTTATCACTTATTTTATTGTATATGCAGCCCTCACTACGAAGACTTGATGAATAATGCGGTTTAAAGGTTTTTATAGAACTTGCAAATTAGTGTTTGCTTTCAAATTCTTTCATTACACTAACCAAAGCATTTACGCTTTCAAGCTCTAAGGCATTGTATAAAGAAGCTCTGAAGCCGCCTACGGAACGATGCCCTTTTATTCCTGTCATGCCTTTTGACGTTGCAAAGTCGAGGAATTCTTTTTCAAGTTCTTTGTATTCTTCGTTCATAACAAAACAAACATTCATCAGCGAACGGTCTTCTTTGGCAACGGTTCCTTTGAACATTTTGTTTCTGTCGATTTCGGCATATAAGGTGTTTGCTTTTTCGGTATTTCGTTTTTTCATGCCCTCAACACCGCCGTTTGCTTTAATCCATTTTAAGGTTTGCAATGCGGTAAATACCGGTATTACAGGCGGAGTGTTAAACATTGAGTTTTTGTCTATGTGTGTTTGGTAATTGAGCATTGTCGGAATTTTGTGATCTACTTTTCCGAGTATGTCATTACGAATAATCACAAAAGTAACTCCTGAGGGAGCAAGATTTTTTTGCGCACCGCCGTATATGAGTGCATATTTAGATACATCAATTTTTCTGCTGAAAATATCCGAAGACATATCGGCAACAAGCGGTACGTTTATGTCTAAATCTTCGTGATATTCTGTTCCGTAAATGGTATTGTTTGTTGTAATGTGCATGTAGTCAATATCATCAGGAATTTCATATCCTTTCGGAATTGAAAAGAAATCATCTCCTTTAATTTCAATAACATCACCAAACATTTTGGCTTCCTTGATTGCTTTGCTCGACCAAGTTCCGGTGTTTACATAAAGTGCTTTTTTTCTCATTAAGTTAAACGGAACCATTGCAAACTGGGTGCTTGCTCCTCCGCCGAGGAATAATACCGAATAACCATCCGGAATATTTAATAACTCTTTAAACATTGCAACGGTATCATTCATCACGGCATCAAATTCTTTGGAACGATGTGATACGGATGCTAATGTTAATCCTGTTCCCGCAAAATCTTTTAAAGCGTCGATTGTTGCATCGATAGCGGATTGAGGCAGTATGGAGGGTCCTGCGTAAAAATTATGTTTTTTCATCTCTATGTGTATTTAAAATTATTATATTAAAATGATTTTTTGCAAATTTGCAATATTTTAAATAATAACAAAACAGTTTTTCAATGTTTTGTAAAATAATTTTATTCTTATGAAAAAAATACTCCTTTTAAATACTTTTTTTCTCATAGTATTCGGCTCTTTATTTGGTCAAAGTCAGTTGCTATTTGATGAAAATAAGCTTGTTAGGTTTGTTGTTCGCTATGGGCAGGGAAATGACAGTGTGAAAAACCAAATCTTTGCAAAAATTGCCGAGGGGAACTCAAAATCGGTTTCAAACATACGTTTAAATTTTTCATATAATGAACACAGGCAAATTTTAAAAAGAGGCAATCGTTTAGAGTTGATTGTGCGGATAAAAGATATTTTAGTTTCCGGAGATAATATGTACAGAGCTTTTGAGGTCGGAGAGACTTTGTATCCTAAAAAGGTGTCTTTTACTTTACAATGGTTGGCTGCCAATCAGGTCGTGAACAGCTATACATTTAATGATATGAATGTCGGGAACGGCGATTCTGAATTGGTGCATCTGACCGTAAATGATTCTTTGAACTCCGATAATTATAAAATAAGGGTTGTAAATTCTCTTTTTGATTATACGGCTCAAAATAAAAGTGCGTTTGATGCAAAGGTTTTGATGATTGATAATTATTATGCGGAAAATGCTTATGCACGTAGTCGTTTGCGTTTTATAAATACGCTAAATGCCGACAGAAATTATTTAAGTCATTTGGAGAATTTGAACCAATTATATGAAATTCGTGATACCGCACAAAGAGCTGAGGCTTATGTTAATTCCGTTAAACAATCTGATTTTTATCGCTCTTTGCCTTTGCCTACATGCGACCCGAGTGGTTTGAAAGCTAAATTAACTCAAATACATGATAAAGCAAGCTTGTTGCAAAATGTTTGCAATGAATTGATTGATAATTTTGACAAAATTTATTATGAGAGAGGTCTTGAAATGCTGGCCAGACACAATCCGGCACAGGCAGATTATTTTTTTAATAAATCTCTTGAAATAAATTCGGGCTTTGCGCCGTCTCATTTTCAGTTGGCACGTTTGTATTATAATTCGGGTTATATCGATAAAGCGATTGATAAAATTTTCCAAATAAGAGGGATGAACCCCGATACGGAAACAAAAATTCAAACGGTGGAATTGGCAAAAGGCATATACAATGATTTTTTGTTGAATGCGGCAGAACTGAATCAAAGTGCCAAATTTGATGATGCACTCGCTGTTTTATCTACGGCTGCGAAGATTTGTCGAGATTTTCCGGAAGTCTTATGCCGAAATGCCATGGATATAGAATTTGCAAATGCCATAAACGGAAAGTATCACGCAATTTTGAATATGGTTGATATTCAGTTTAGAAATGAAAACTTAAATGAAGCGGAAAGAATAATCAATGATCTTATTGCTTTTAAGGCGCAAAACAGTGATGTTGTTAGAGATAATAATGAGTTGAACGCCAGAATTTTAACTTTGTATCAACGCTATATTGAAAAAGGCGATAGGCTAAATTACAATAAGAATTATATGCAAGCGATTAATGCGTATGATAATGCTGCCAGAGTATGCAACGGGTATCGACAAATTAATTGCAGTGAGGCTTTATCTAAAGGATATAAAGAAGCGCATTCGGGGATGTATAATTCTTATTTGAGAGATGCCGACAAAAGTTTTCGGGCGGGAAATAATGCGGATGCTGAAAATTATATTAATCGAGCCATTGCATACAGAAAAAAATACAATGTATTGCAAAGCAATAGAGAAGACCGCTTGTTTCTCGATATTAAACAAGCAATATATAATGCTTTGGTTGCGGCAGGAAAAGAGCTGGCTGCTTCAAAAAGACATGAAGATGCGCTTGCCAAGTTTAAAAAAGCCGTGAATATTTCGTCAAATTATGCAATACGAAAAAATCTTGAATTGAATTCTTATATTAATGATTCTGCGGAAAAATTGGTGCTCGAAATTGTTGAAAACGGTAAAAACAAGGTGCAAGTAAATGATTTGTCGGAAGCAAGAAAGTTGTATAAACGTGCTAAACTAATTTCAGAAACATATTCCGTAGATGTGAACCCCAAAGTTGTAAGTGCAAAAAATGAATTGAAGCAACTTATATTTGAACGAGAGTGCATAAATGCACAAAATGCCTATGATCTAAGACTGAAAGATGCTTTGTCTTTGATTAATGCGCATAAATATAAAAGTGCCGATAAAAAAATTGATGAGGCATTGAGTATTGCAAAACGTTATGAGAAATGTGAGCTTGATATTCGTGAGGCACAAAGTAAAAAAAATGCTATTTCTCCTGCCGTTAAGTATATTGCTGATATTGAGAAAGTGGAGGAGTATCTGAAAAGACAAAACTTTAAATCGGCGATAGAAAATTATATGGCTGCGGAACAATATTATAAGGTTCAAAAGGTGAAAGAGTTTGAAATTTCACATACACCTTTGTTTGATTTTATTCAGCAGTCGTACAGCGATTTTATTATATACGGTGTGGGTTTTTATACGCATAATAAAGAATATGACAAAGCGCTGGACTTGCTTAGAGAATTAAGCCGAAGACGAGCAAAAGCTCGATATACAAAAGATATGCAAGCTGCTTTAGCCGGAGCTTTGGCAAAGCGAGACCATGATATTGACCGGCGAGGCAGTTATAAAAACTATATTGCAAAATATACTTCGGGTAATCGTTTTTTCAGGTATTTTAAACGAGCCTATAAAAAACAATGGAAAAATCTTAATTGATTTTTCCATATGTTCCATAACTCACCATTTGTATTCCTCCGGGTGTCTTTTCCCGGTACCGGGTGTTTCATCGGCTTATTTTTATAATATAATGGTGTCTTTTCTGTCGGCTCCGGTAGAAATAATTTTTACGGGGACACCAACTTTATTTTCGATAAATGCGATATAGCTTTTCAATTCTTCGGGCAATGCTTTATGAGATTTACATTCTTTAATATTTGATTGCCATGATTTGAATGACTTATATATCGGTTTTACATGCTCAATATCATAGGGAAGGTAGTCTGTTTTCTCTCCCTTAATATCATAGTATTCAGATAATTTTATTTGCTCAAAGGCTTCTAATACATCGGCTTTTGTCATAATAAGTGCCGTAACGCCGTTTATTTGGATTGCATATTTTAGCGCTGTTAAGTCAAGCCATCCGCAGCGTCTTCTTCTGCCGGTTGTTGCTCCAAATTCGTGTCCGGCTTCTTGCAATTTTTTTCCGTCTTCGTCGAATAGTTCCGTCGGGAACGGACCGCTGCCTACACGTGTGGTATATGCTTTAAAAATTCCGTAAACTTCGCCTATTCGGGAAGGAGCAATGCCCAAACCTGTGCATACCCCGGAAGAGGTAACCGTTGATGAGGTAACAAAAGGATAAGTGCCGGCATTGATGTCGAGCATGGTTCCTTGTGCGCCTTCGGCAAGAACTTTTTTGCCTTTTGCAAGAGCATCATTAAAAAAGTGTACGCTGTTTATAAATTTAAAGCGTTTAATTTTTTCAATACTTTCAAACCATTGTGCTTCGTATTCTTCGATGTCAAAATTGTAATCGTATGTTTTTAGTCTTTTCAGATGTCTTGCTTTGAGTTTTTCGTATTTTTCTTTAAAATCCGGCAGCAGAATATCTCCGATATGCAGGGCATTTCTGCTTGTTTTATCCGTATATGCGGGTCCAATGCCTTTTCCCGTAGAACCTATTTTGCCGCTTCCGAGTTCTGCTTCGTTTGCTGCATCTAAAATTCTGTGGGTAGGTAAAATAAGATTTGTTTTTTCGGCAATCAACAGATTATCGGTAATATCTCTGCCGCTTTTTTCAATGCCTTCTACCTCTTTAATAAATATTACCGGGTCAAGGACAACGCCGCTGCCAATGACATTTATGGTATTATCTCTAAAAATTCCGGAGGGAATAAGATGTAAAACATATTTCTCGCCATTGAATATGAGTGTATGACCGGCATTTGGTCCCCCTTGAAATCGGGCTATTATATCATATTTCGGACTTAAAACATCAACAATTTTTCCTTTTCCTTCATCGCCCCATTGCAGTCCTAAAAGTACGTCTGTTTTCATATGTTTATTGTTTATAATTTTCAAAGGTAAATTTATTTAATTATGAATTATAGATTGCTTCTTGCCGGTACCTTAGGTTTTAGTTTTTAATTCCTTAGGTGAGGGCTGCGCCGTTTATTCATAATTAAGCATTTATAATTCATCAGTCCCTTTGCATTCAATTATTTGTTATTTTTGATTAATAATTTTGTGAAAATCAGTTTATGGTTTCTTGACATTCTTTACAAATTCCATGAAAATATAAGGAATGGTATTTTACGCTAAAATTCATAAGTTTGCTCACCGTTGCTTGAATATTGTGAATGCGCGGGTCGCAAAACTCAATGATTTTACCGCATTTATCACATATTAAGTGGTCGTGTTGTTTGTATTTATAAGAACGTTCAAATTGCGCTATATTTTTCTCAAATTGATGCTTTATTATAAGGTTACTGTCAAGCAAAAGGTCAATTGTGTTGTATATGGTTGCACGACTTACTCGATAATTTTTGTTTTTCATGGAAACATACAAGGTCTCAATATCAAAATGCCCTTCTCTTGAATATATTTCTTCTAAAATAGCAAAACGTTCCGGCGTTTTTCGGTGTTTTTTCTTGTCGAGATATTCCGTAAATATCTCAAATACCGTTTTTATAATGTCGGGTTTATCCATAATTTAAAATTATCGGCTAAAATTAATATAAATGTGCTTAATATATATTGAATGTTTAAAAAAATAATAAAAAATGATGAAAGAGTGCGGATTAATCCTGAAAATTTAATTTGTCGTTTCAATATTTGTAACTCCTCGCAGTTTTTGCAATTGCGTGATAATATTATTATAATAATTATCTTGAATAATATATAACTCAATTTGTGCGGTGAATTTTGCTTTTTTTACACTATATTTAAAAGACTTAATTTTAACAGATATATTTTTAGAAATAATTGATGTTATATCGTAAATCATGCCGGGTTTATCGTCTCCGGTAATAAGGAGTTGTTTAAGAACGGATATTTTTGTTTGCGATACCCATTTTACTTTAATTGTGTTTCCTCTGAAATTTAAGTTATACACCGCCGCAGGGCAGTCTGTTTTATGAATAAGTATTTTCTCGGAAGCGAACTCTTGAATGCCGATAATTTTATCGCCGGGATGTGGCGAACAGCATCCGGCAAGCATAAATCTGTCAGGGAGTTCGTTTTTATTTGAGGCTTGTTTTTTATCGGAGCCGGAAAAAGGCAGTTTTATTTGCCAAAAGCGAACCTGTTTTTCTTGCTTGCAGTGTTCTTTTATGGCGTTTTTCAGCTCTGCTTCTTGAAGTTTATTATCTCCGAGGTCTTCTAAAAAACGTTCTTTGTTTTTGTAATCATACTTTGGGTATAACACATTCACACATTTTCCTATTGTATTGATACCTTGCTCATTTAGCAGATATTCAAGATGTGCTTCGCCTCGTTTAATGCTTCGTTGAATATCTTCTCTGAAAATGCGTTTTAAGATATGGAGTGCACCTTGTGTTTTAACAATATCGAGCCATTTTCTTTGCGGCTTTTGATTTTGTACGGTTATTATTTCAACTTGGTCGCCGTTTCTCAAAACTGTATGTATTCCTTCTGTTTTTCCGTTTACTTTTCCGGCAATACAATGCAAGCCTATATCGGTATGAATTTTAAAGGCAAAGTCTAAAACCGTGGAGCCGTTAGGCAGGTTGATTATTTTTCCTTTTGGCGTAAAGATATAAATTTCCGGATTAAACAGATTGACTTTCAGGTTGTCGATAAAAGTAGTCGGCGAAGATTTATCTTCATTTAAGAAGTTTAATAAATCTTTGACTTTTTCATCAAATTCGGTTTTCTTTTCTTTCAAGCCTTTATATTTCCAATGTGCGGCTAAGCCGTGCTCTGCCGCATCGTGCATTTCTTCCGAGCGAATTTGAACTTCAACCCATTGCCCCTCATTGCTCATTACTGTAATGTGCAAGGCTCGGTAGCCCGTCTTTTTCGGATTTCGCAGCCAGTCTCTTCGTCGCTCTTTTTTTTCGGAATAAAAACCCGTGATTAATGAGCCTATTTGAAGTGCCTCGAAATTTTCTTCTTCTTTGGATTTTGGCGTAAATATTATTCTCACTGCAAATAAATCATAGATCTCGCTGAAAACAACTTTTTTCGTTTCCATTTTTCGCCAAATGGAGTGCACTGTTTTAGGACGACCGAAGATTTTGTAATGAATGTTTCTTTGGTCGAGCTTTTCTTTTATAGAGGCAATAAAACGGTCAATAAATTCTAATCGCTCTTGCTCCGAAGATTGAATTTGTGCGCTTATTTTTTTGTAAATAAACGGGTTGTTTTCTCGCAAACAAATATCTTCCATTTCGTCTTTGACATTATACAAACCTATTCGATGAGCTATGGGTGCATAAATATTTGCAATTTCATGAACAATTTTTCTTTTGCTCTCCGGCGGTAAAACATCAATGGTTCTGATATTATCCAGCTTGTCTGCTATTTTGATAAAAATTACACGCAGGTCGTCGGATACGGATATTAATATTTGTCTGAATGTAGATGCTTCCGAGTTATTTTCAAAATATTCGGCATTTTTTATTTTTATAAGTCCGTCAATAATATTATATATTTTATGCTCGAAATGTGCTTTTATATCATCGAGCGTATATTCGGTAACAGTGGGTATATCATGTAATAAAGCGCAAATTACCGATGTTGTGCCAAGCCCAAAGTCGGATGTTACTATTTTTGCAACATTTAAACAATGCTTGATGTACAATTCGCCGTTTTGGCGTTTCATGTTCCCGTGTGCCTTGACCGAAAAATCAAATGCTTTGCGGATTCTATGAATATTATCTTCCGTTTTGAAACGGAACTTATTTTCTGTAAGCAGGTTTTCAAATTCTGCAAATATGTCGTGTTTTTTTGTATTCGTTTTATTTTCCATTTCTGTATAAAATAGAATAAACAAATATATGACATTATCTTGTATAAATATAATTTTATAAAAGGAATTTCTTACTTTTGCGGCTCTCTTATGAAAAAAACGGAAAATTTTGATGTTATTATCATCGGTGCGGGTTTAAGCGGATTGCTTTCTGCTTCTTTGCTCGGTCAAAAAGGGCTGAAAGTTTGTATTCTTGAAAAAAATGCTGCCCCGGGCGGAATGATACAAACTTTTAACAGACAGGGTTTTTCATTGGAAACCGGAATGAACTTCTTCGGTGCATATAAAGAGACGCAAATTCAAAATAAACTCTTTAAACTTTTTGGCTTGGAGGGTCTTAAAATAGCCGATGTTCCGTATTTTGAAATCATTGCGCATAATCAGAAATATAAAATTGCCACCGGATTTGACAATTTTTATAGCGGAATGTGCAAGTATTTTCCGAAAGAAAAGGCAGCAATTATAAGTTATGTCGAGACGTTGAAAGAAATATTCGAAGGAATCGATTTAAAGACATCGGGTGCTAATGCTAATTTAATAAAGTATTATGCGGTCAGTGCCTTGGATTTTATAAACTCTTTAAGTGAAAATGAGCAAGTCCGGGAAGTTTTAAAATTTAACGGATTGTTATTCGGAAATGATTTTGAAAATATACCTTTATATATATATGCCGTTTTAACCGGCTCGTTTTTGCAATCAACCGGCATGTTTGCCGGAGGAACCAAGTCTTTTATTGATGCGATACAATCCGTACTTTCTGAAAATAATGTGTGTATTCATACGCATAAGGAAGTTGTAGAAATTAAGACAGAGGGCAAAAAAGTAAGGCAATGTATTTGTGCGGATAATTCGGTTTATGTGGCGGATTATTTCCTTTCTACCCTGCATCCGCAAAATCTGTTTCCGAAAATTGAGTCCGGTTTATTAAAAACTTTTTTTCGTAAGCGAATTGCCGGATTGTCAAATACGAAAAGTGCATTTATTATTAATGTAATTTTAAAGAAAGAAAAAGTTTTATTTAATCCGTATCCTTGCTTCATTAATTCCGGAGACAATTCAATTTTGTTTTATCATTCCGTTTCTGCTCAGATGGGGCAATTTTCTAATGTATTAAAGATAATGTGCTATGATGATTTTTATGATTATGAGACTTGGTTTGACTCAAAAACCGGGAAACGGGGACGGGAATATAAGCAATATATAAATGATAAAGCAATGCAGCTTTTTAATGAAATAGATAAATATCTTCCGAATTTTTCCGATTTCGTAGAACGTTTTTTTATTTCATCGCCTTTAACATTTCGAGATTATACGGATACGCCCGAAGGTTGTGCTTACGGATTGCAAAAAAACTATGAGGATTTTGAGCAAAGTCTTATTCCGGCTAATACAAAATTCGATAATTTGTTCCTATCCGGGCAAAGTATTAACTTCCATGGTTTACTGGGAGTTTCAATTACGGCTTTCCGGGCAAGTGCCATGATTTTTGATAAGTGTGAAAAAAAAAATTGACCTAAATCGTCTATTTTAAATTTTTGCTTTATATTTGTATATACGGAACTATGAATAATTAAAAGGTACTATGCGTATAATTAAGTTTAAAGCTGAAAATTATTTGCCCGGAATTACTCTTGACAGAGAGAACGGTAAATTTGAAATTACCGGAAAAACATGTCCGGAAAATGCCCTTAGTTTTTATCAACCTATTCTTGATTGGTTGGATGAGTATGCCGATAATCCTTTGGAGGAAACAGTTTTTGATTTCCGATTAACTTATTATAATACTGTTTCTTCAAAGATTATTATGATGATTTTGGTTCGATTGGAAGAAATTCTTGAAGAGGGGAATGATGTAAAAGTTCGGTGGTTTTATCCGGAAGGAGATGAGGATATTCAAGAATCCGGAGAAGAATATGCCGAGCTTGTTAATATTGAGTTTGAAATGATTCCTTATGATGAAGAAGAGGATGATCCTTTCGGCGGTTTAATTGACAGTCTTTTTTAACCCTTGTTTTGCAGTTTTGTAAATATATAATTTTTTTAAGCATTTTTTATTTCTCCGGTTTTTCTTTGTTTGGGCAAAGCATTGAACATCCGGAAATAGATTATGTTACGGTAAATCATACAAGTAACTTACCTGTGCTTTATTGGAATATGGCAAATCCTGCCACGATTAACGGTTATGCCGTAAAACGATTGATTAAAGCGCATCCTTCCGTTCCCGACAATACTTGGCATACCATCACACAAACAGACAATTCTTTGGTCTTTTCTTTTGAAGACAGCACCACTGTGTACGGAGCCGCAAAACCGAATTTGTATTCTGAAAACTATATGGTAACGGCATATAAAATATCCGGCAGTGATACATTGTTTAGTTTGCCCGGAACAAAGCATAAAACGGTTTATCTGTCCGGAACCTATGATTATTGTGTGAATCAAACAATTTTGACTTGGAACAATTATACCGGCTGGGGCAATAATTTTGACAAGTATGAAATCTATTGCAAATCGGAGTTTTCAACTTTTGCCAAAATCGGAGAGAAAATGTTTAATGATACAAATTTTATCTATACAAACCCCGACTATAACACCGAATATACCTATTATATAAAAGCATTGCGAAAAGACGGAACGGCATCATTGTCAAATTTGACAAAGATAAGTTCAAAAACAATCAATTTCCCGACATTTTTAAGCCTAAATTCCGTGCGCGTGTCGGCTGATAACTACTTGAATATTGATGCCGGAATTGATGCTGACGCCGATGTGGTAAAGTATGTTTTATATAAAAGCAATAATTTTTATGAAAATTATATGCCGGTAAATGAAGTCTTTCCCGCAGAGGAAAACATTCAATGCACGGATTCTGCTTTTAATCCTGAACTTTTGTTTTATTATTATATTGCGGCGGCAGATTATTGCGGCAATACGGTATTTAGTTCGGATACGTTCAGTAATATTGTTCTTTCTTTGGAAGCGTCTGATAATGAACGAAAAAATATGCTCTTGTGGGAAGATATCTACAGGGCAAAAAATTATCAAATATATCGTTCCGTGAATGAAGCCGATTTCAGCTTGACAGAAGAGAGTAGGGAGCATTCGTTTGAAGATGATTTAAGCAATATATACAAAAATCAATTTTCGGAGGGCACGACTTCCGGAAAATTTTGCTATTTTGTTCAGTTTGATGACAGTTTTTTAAACACTTCTAATATCTGTTGTCTCAAGCAGACTGAAACAATTTTATTCCCAAATGCTTTCAACCCTAAAAGCCATATAGCCGAAAATCGAGTATTTAAGCCAAAGGCTGCTTTCCTTTCCGGGTATTCTTTAAGAATTTACTCATCTTTTGGAGCGATTATTTTTGAAACAAATAATCCGAATGAAGCTTGGGACGGAAAACTGAAAAACGGGCAATTGGCACCGGTTTCGTCTTATCTTTATTTTGTTCGGTATAAAAATTCGAAAGGACAAGTCATAAAAATTAAAAATTATGTCAATTTGGTTTATTAATTGCGGTATAAAATGTTTAGGCGTATTTTAGAAGAACTCTCTGCTCAGTTTGAAGTAAAAATCCGTTTATTATTTTATATTTAGCTTATTTATTTAAACCGTTTTATTAGGTGCAAACAAAAGAATTGACATACGAAGAAAAAAGGCAAATCGTACAAAAAGAGTTTGATGATTTTGTGCAATCATCGCCGCAGTTGCAAAGTCCTGAAGCTTTAAAACGCATAGAAAAAGCGTTTGCTTTAGCAGATGATGCGCACAAGAAACAATTTCGAAAAACCGGGCAAAAACTCCCTTATATCATACATCCCATAGCAGTTGCAAAAATTGTAACAAACGAAATGGGTTTGGGAGTAACAACAGCTGTTGCCGCATTGTTGCATGATGTGGTGGAAGACAGCAAGGGGAAATATACGGTTGAAGATATTAAAAATGAATTTGGTGAGGATGTTGCCGGTATTGTTGCCGGCGTAACCAAGATAATGGAAGGTTTTGACCCGGCAAGTACGGTTCAGGTTGAAACATTTAAGAATTTTATTAATTATATGTCTTCCGATTTGCGAACCGCTTATGTTAAAATTGCAGACAGATTACACAATTTGCGGACATTTGAAGGTATGGCTGAAAATACGCAAATGATAAAAACAGCCGAAGCTTATGATATATATGCTCCTTTGGCTTATTTGCTGGGGCTTTTTGAAATAAAAAAAGAACTGGAAGATTTAAGTTTTGAGTATCGTATGTCGGTGGAGTATGAAAGAACTAAAGAGAAAAAGGAAAGCAGTGAAGAGGAACGGCTGGCTTTATTGAATGAAGTTATTGAAAAAATAAAGGCGGAATTTCCTAAAAATCAGTTTCGCTTTAGAACCGAAATTACACAGCGTTCCTTATACAGAGCTTGGCGGGTTTCGCAAAGGAAAAAAATTTCTTTTAAAGATATTCATAATTTTAATTCGGTCAGAATTATTATAAGTCCCGATATAAACTTTTCGGAAAAGCAACAGTGCTACCTGGCATATTCTTCGCTAACAGACATATTTCCGGCGCGCTCGCATACTTTTAAAGATTGGGTAACAGCACCAAAGTCCAACGGATTTCAGGCTATTATTTCAGATATTATGTATAAAAGCAAGTGGGTTGAGGTGCAAATAATGACTGAACGAATGCACCTGATTTCAAAGCGAGGTTTTGCCGAAGAGTATGACAAAGCGAATTTTGATAATGTGTATCGGTGGGTGCGTTCCGTTAAGGAGGCACTTGGGAATAAAGAACTAAGCAAGAATGAAGTCATTGAATTGATACGTCCGCAATATCGCGAAATTTATGCCTTGACACCGAAAGGGAAAATTATAAAATTGCCGAAAGATGCCACAGTTTTAGACTTTGCTTTTCATGTGCATACTTCTTTGGGCTTGCATTGCCGAGCTGCCGAAGTCAATGGCAAATTGGTGAATTATGATTTTAAGCTGAAAAATGCAGATCAGGTAAATATCTTAAAGGCAGACAGCATAATTGCAGATGATGCAAGGATTAAGGCTCTCAGCAGTACGGGGTATCGAAACTTATTGAAACAACAAATTCGAAAACAAGAGAAAGAAAATATCAAGAAAGGCATGAGTTTGTTTGAGCGTTTTTATACAAAGTACAAGCTTAATGATGCCGATTTGATTAAACTGAAAAATAAGTTTCATTGCAAAAGTGATGACGAACTATTTTTGCGTATTGCAAACGCTACGGTAAAGGAAGAGGATATTGCATTGGTTGTTAAAAACCGAAAAAGTGTTTTTGGAATAGTTACAAGTTTCTGGAACAGCGACAATAAAACGGAGTATGTTGAAGATTTAGAGTTTAATCCCAAAAAAAAGTTTCTGGTTAAAAATTTGGATAATATTGAAATTGCTAAATGCTGTGAGCCGGTATCCGGAGATATTGCCATTGTTTTCAGACAAAATAAGCAGACGTTTATTTTGCATAGAAATGAATGCCCAAAGGCAAAAAGTTTAAACTCAACAGACGGGAAAAATACGGCTAAAGTTTTTTGGGATTTGGCAGAACAAATTCAATTTGATACAAAAATAAGTTTCAGCGGAATGGATACTTCCGGTTTGCTTGCCGAAGTTATTGAAATAATTTCAAAGGAACAGTTGAATATGACTTCTTTAAAAGTTAATTTAGTAGATAATATGGTAACAGGAACTATTGCTTTAAAGGTTTCTGATGTGAAAAAGATAAAATTTATAGTAAAAGAAATCAGAAAAATAAAGTCAATAAAAAAAGCATTTCGGGTAGATCCTAAGGTATAGAAACTTTTCATGCTTTTTCCCCGACTGCAAAATTCTTTTTGAAGAAAAAAGGGGAGGGGTGAAACTGTATTATCTGAGTAGCGATATATAAAAAAAAGGTGTCAAAAAAAGACACCTTTTTTTATATAACACTTTTACTTTTTTAATATCCCAGCCAACTTGTTTTTTTCGTATCAATAGGGTTAATACAAATAACCGGAATTTGTGAGGTATTATAAATAATTTTTTCATCCCATGAAGAAAAGAATAAGCCTTTATCTTTGTTCACGAGTGTCATAATAAGCTCTGCGTTATTCGCAACTGCATAATCAATAACTTGTTTTGAGAAGTTCCCTTCTGTGGGAGAAGATACTTTATCGACATATTTTATATTATATTCATCAAACAGATTTTTTATTTGTTTGGTGATGCTCATTATCCTGTTTTTATAAAACTTTCCGGATTCGAATTTTGGTATCATGTGTACCGTAGCATCAAACATTTTAGCAATGTTTATTGCCCAAGAAACTTTTTGTCTGTCTTGTGTAGATGCCGTAATCGGGAATACAATATTTTTATATCCTTCTGTATAACGCTTTTTCTGAACAATTATGGTCGGAACGTTTGTAACGCTGATAACTTTTAAAACGTAACTTCCGGTAATTTTTTGAAACCCGACTTTTCCGTGCGTACCCAGAATAATTAGTCTGGCACCAATATCATCGGAAATTTCTTTAATGCTTTCAAATAAGTCTCCTTTTTTTACGGAAAACTCTACTTGAACATCATATTTTTTTGATGTTTCAGAGGCTATGGCTTCTAATTTCTCGGAAATTGTATCATCACTTAAATTCTCTTCATTTAAGTATTTGTCCGTATCTCCGTTGATGACATGCAATAATACAATTCTGTACTTCATTTTGTGTGCAACTGAAGCGCCATGTTCTATTGCATTTTGGCAAACTTCTGAAAAATCTGTCGGAATTAGGATTACATCATTTTTTTTGTTCTTCATGATATCTCAATTTTGTGTTTTAAGCTATTTACAGTTTTCAAGTCATAAAATTATTCAAAATATATTTAGTTACCAAATATATTTCATTTTTTTTTCTGTTTTGTTTAAAAAAGAACGTATAATATTAATAATATAGTGTGTTTTTTAAGTATTTAAAGTACATTTGAGGATTTAATAATAATTTTTACATGGCATTGCTTAAAATAAATGAAACTTGGAGACAAAAAATTAAAGATTTCGGCTTGTATCTAAAATTGGAAAAATTTTTGTCGGAAAATACCATTGCCGCCTATACGCGTGATGTGGAAAAATTGGCGCGAGAAACCGAAAAAGAGCCGCAAGAAATTGTTTATGACGATTTGGAACATTTTATTTATAAACTGAACTCGGTATATGTTAGTCCGGGTTCGCAAGCAAGAATTATTTCCGGGATAAAAGCTTTTTATAACTATTTGCTTATTGAAGAGGATTTGGAGAAAAATCCCGCTCATTTGCTGGAAGCTCCAAAAATCAGTCGCAAATTGCCGGAAGTTTTGTCGGTAGAGGAAATTGATTTGCTGATAGCCCAAATTGATTTAAGCAAAGATGAGGGGCACAGGAACAAAGCGATTATAGAAACTTTGTATTCTTGCGGATTAAGAGTGTCGGAATTAATAAATTTAAAACTTTCAAATTTGCATTTTGATGATGGTTTTATTGTGGTGAAGGGAAAAGGCAGTAAACAAAGGCTTGTTCCCATAGGCAAGCGGGCTGTACAAGAAATTAATTTCTATAAACAGCAGTATAGAAATCATCTCGATATACAGAAAGACTTTGAAGATTTTTTATTTTTAAATCGCAGAGGAAAATCTTTATCGCGCGTTATGATATTTAATATTGTCAAGCAATTGGCTGTTGCTGCTGAAATCAAAAAGAATATCAGTCCGCATACTTTTCGCCATTCCTTTGCAACGCATTTGGTTGAAGGCGGTGCAGATTTGCGCGCAGTGCAAGAAATGCTCGGACACGAATCGATCATTACCACTGAAATTTATACCCATATTGATAGGGAATACCTTAAACAAGTGGTGCACGACTTTCATCCGCGAAATAAATGAAACTTATAGAGCAAATGTCTATATTTCATCGGCAAATAAGGGGTCTATTAATATTCTGCCGCAATGTTCGCAAACAATAATTTTTTTTCTGTTGGCTATATCGAGTTGTCTTTGTGGCGGAATTTTATTGTGGCAACCGCCGCATGCGCCTCGGTCGATACTTGCAACGGCAATACCGTTCTTTACGTTGTTTCGAATTCTGCCGTATGCTTTTATTAAACGTTCTTCTACTTGTGCCCCGATATTTTCGGAATCTTTTAATAATCTTTCTTCTTCGATTTTTGTTTCTCCGGTAATGTCGTTCAGTTCCGCTTTTTTTTCTTTTAGCTCCGTTTTCTTTTCTTTAATTGATTCTTTTATTTCTTTAACGCTTTCTTTTCTTTCTTTTATTTTCTCTTTACATTCTTTAATGCGTTTTTCGCTCAGCTCAATTTCCAGATTTTGAAATTCAATTTCTTTATTTAAAGAATCAAACTCGCGGTTGTTTTTCACCGACATTTGTTGTTTTTCATACCTTTTAACTTTTTCTTCCGAGTCGGTTATTTTGTTTTTGTAGTCATTTAAAGAGTCCGTTAGGGCATCAATTTCTTCTTTAAAATTTGATGTTCGTGTTTCAAGTCCTACAATCTCATCTTCTAAATCGCTTATTTGAAGCGGCAATTCGCCTCGTAAAGTTCTTATCTCATCAATTTTTGAATCGATTGTTTGCAATTGAAATAATAATCTGAGTTTTTGCTCTTCTGTTTGATTTACGTTATCAGCCATGGTCTAAAAATAGTTAATCGGATTTGTATTTACTTTTGATAAAAAACATGCAAAGTTATTAAATTTTTTTGTAAGAATGTCAAAAATTAAATCTTTTGTGAATTGTTCGCTTTCAAAATGCCCGATATCTGCTATAAGTATTTTATTATCAGCATCAAAAAAATCGTGATATTTAAAGTCGGAACTGACAAAAATATCGGCTTTTTGTCCTATGGCATTTTTGAGCAGAAAACTTCCGCTGCCGCCGCAAAGTGCAACGCTTTTAATTTTTTTGTTTAAAAAAGCAGTATGCCTTATTGTTTTTGCGCCGGTAAGGGATTTTATATGGTTTAAAAATTCGGTTTCCGACATTGGGTTTTCTAATTCTCCAATCATGCCGGCACCGTTTGCCGCAAAACTGTTTTCCAATTTATAAATATCATAGGCAATTTCTTCATAGGGATGCGTTTTGTGTAGAGCCTTTAAAATATTTGTTTGATTGTAGAACGGGAAAATTGTTTCTATTTTTATTTCTGCTTCATAATGGGTTTCATTTTTTTTGCCCACAAAAGGATTTGCTTTGTCGCCGGCTCTGAAAGTTCCGGTGCCCGCAGAATTGAAACTGCAATTGTCATAATTTCCTATTTCTCCGGCTCCGGCATTGAAAAGTGCCATTCTTACTTTTTCGGCATATTTTTCGGGAACAAAACATACAAGTTTTCGCAATGGCTTTTCTGCCGGTAAAAGTGTGCGGCAATTTGTTAAATTAAATTTCTTGCAAAGCATCGAATTTACTCCTGTGCTTACATTATCAAGATTGGTATGAATTGCATAAATTGCAATATCGTTTTTTATGGCTTTTATTATGCTGCGTTCGATATAGTTTTTTCCGTTGATTTTTTTTAAGCCTTTAAATATAATCGGGTGATGCGAAATTATCAAATTTGCATTTTGAGCAATTGCTTCATCAACAACTTCGGGTGTTGTGTCCAATGTTATTAATACCGATTGTACTTCGGCATTTTTATCTCCGACAATTAATCCCGCATTATCATAGCTTTCTTGCAAGGGGAGGGGAGCAACTGTTTCCAGAAAATCGGTTATTTCTTTAATTCTCATTTGCTTATGTTTTGTATGTTATTGAAGTCTGTCTTTTAGTCTTCGGGTTAAAATTACTTCTTATTCATTCTTCATTTTTTATTGTTTCGTAGCTTGGGATTTCACTTAAGAAGTTATAGCTGTTGTTTGTGTAGTCGGGCTTGCAACAATAGTGTTTTAATCCGTTGCTTACAATTAAAAACAGTGCTTTAAAATTCATATTATAACGAGCAATTTGGTCAAATGTTTTTTGTGTAATTTTAACTTCGGGTGCCTTGCATTCTACAATTACGACGGGCTTGCCTTGTGTGTCGTATAAAACAATGTCGGCTCTTTTTATTGTATTAAACACTTTAAGTTGTTTTTCCAAAACCAATAAGCCTTTCGGGTATTTTTTCTCATTGATTAAAAAATGAACAAATTGCTGACGAACATACTCTTCCGGTGTCAGTACGATGTACTTTTTTCGGATGATGTCAAATACTTGAAGTGTGTTGTTTTTATTTATAATTTTTAAGTTTGCTTCCGGCAGATTTAGTTTGTTCATAAAGCAAAAATAAAAAAACTTTATAAATAATGCGGGTTAAACTTTCTGAAAAATCAATTCCTCTGCACCCTTTTTTCCAAGAGGGGGATTTGCTATTTGCCAAAAAAAACATGAAAACCACAAAAAGCGGACACAATATATTTTGTACCTACTTTTACCTTTTAATTCACAATTCATCATTAAAAAAAAGCCCCGCCTTTCGGCGGGAACTTCATGAAAAAAACTACTTGCTCTACTTCTGTTATTTTTGAATAAGTTTTTTTAAGGCTTCAATTTCTTGCTCTAAAATCTGTATTTTCTTGTTTTCTTGTTTCAATTTTTCAATTTCATCGGCTTGCGAATCAATTTTTTTATTTTGTTTTTCTATCTCAGCATGTTGTTCTTTTATTGCTTCAATGAGTATGGGTGTAAATTTTGAATATTGCACGGATTTATAGCCCTTGTCATCGGTTTTCACCACTTCCGGGAGGATTTTTTCAACCTCTTGGGCAATTACTCCGATTTGTTTGCCCTTGCCAAAAACACGATTGGGAAACTCCTCTTGTTTGAAATAATAATTTACGCCTCTTAGCTTAAGCACTTTTTCTAAACTACCATTCAAATTACGAATGTCTTTTTTAAAGCGTTTATCGGAACTTATTTGCCAAGCACTTGTGCCGCCGACAGAGCCGTTTACCTCAAAAGTAAGCGAGGGTGCCACTGTAGCAATCCCAACATTGCCACCCATAATTGCCATGGTGTTACTTTGATTAATTTCAATGGGAAGTGCCGAGTTCAGTCCCAAACCAATACCAAAAGAATGATTGCCTTTTACCTTGATTTGGTACCCCATTGCCGTGCTGTTTGCTCCGCTTGCTGTTGTTCCGGCTCCGATTGCCGTGCTGCTTAGTCCGCTTGCTCTTGTTTGCATGCCCATTGCCGAGGAGTAGTTCCCGGAAGCGATGCAATTGTAGCCCACGTTAAAGGAATTAATACCAACGCTGTTGGCGCTTGGCACGTTTAAATATCCTGCCATAAAGGCATTTTTTTGTGGGTACCACAACATACGGTTTTCTTTGTTTATACTTTCAACTACGCCGGTACTCACGTCAAAGATGTTTTCTTCATTGCCTTCTTCTGTGCTTCCCAATACGGCAAAACCGCCCTGTATGCCGGTGGATTCTTTGGGAATAATTACTTTGGTGCTGTCAACATCGGTAAAAAAGTTGTAGGTGGTGTCGCCTTGGGCGGAAATGTAGTGCCCTACGGCAAAACCGCCCGAGTTTCCTGTTGCTTCTGCCGTTTCTTGTATGGTATATACGCGTGTGCTGTCGGGCGTTACCAGCAACAAGTTATTATTTTCTGAGGCTTTGCCTTTTTTTGCCAAAGCATAACGTCCTACGGCAAAACCGCCCGATGCTCCTGCGGCACTTGCGTTTTCCGGTATGATATTAAATTTGGTCAATTGCGGGGTGATAACCACCAAAGGATTGCCGTCTTTGTCGAGTATCTCCATTAAGGTGTCATTGTTGCTTGTGGCTTTTATCACCAATTTTTTGTTTGGGCTGCTGGTGCCTATGCCCACATTGCCGGCATTGTAATAAATGGAAGAACCTTTTTGTTGCCAAGGGCTTTCGGCACTGTTTGCACTGCTGCCCGCATATAAGGCATAGGGAACGGAAAGCAATTGGCTTGTACCGGCATCGGTGTAGTTTGTTCCGCCGGTTTGGTCGATTTCTGCTTTCAGATAATAAACATCTGCGCCCCATGCTATGGAAGAAAAATCATCGTTGCTTGTTCCTTCGCCTACGTTTAAAACAATAAGCCCGAAAGCATTTGTTGTTTTATCCCAAGTTTCGGTATATACGGCAGTGCCGGTTTCGCTGCCTTGCAAAATGCTCAAACGTAATGAAATCGTTTGATTGGCAAGTATCTCGCCGGAGGCGTTTCGCAAAATAGTTTGATATTTGAATGCTTGCGGTACTTGTGCATACACATTTTTATTAAAAAATGCCGTTATCAAAAACAGGCTTAAAAAAAGAGGGGTTAAAATTTGTTTTTTCATGTTTTTGTCTTTTGATATGTTATTGAAATCTATTAAGTTGTGTTTTTTAGATTTTATAATTTATTCTGTTGTGTATCTCAAATTTTTAAAATTTAGCGGGCAAATGTATGAATTAAAATTTATTAGTGTCCGATAAAACTCAAAACCTGCTAAATTATCCTTTGTATCCCTTGTAAATAAAGACTACCTCTTGTAATTTTAAAATCCAAGCCCCCTC
>PDWI01002982.1_pt1 | contig 24678 bp, 17 predicted proteins | sample 1430891 | NCBI WGS metagenome assembly PDWI01 (sample SAMN01162508, study PRJNA174530) | Oral metagenome, whole genome shotgun sequencing project. | biome: Marine environment; feature: Marine mammal; material: Swab sample of the gingival sulcus; isolation source: swab sample of gingival sulcus...
TGTATTGCCCGGTAAAGCTCTGCCGGATGAAAATGGAGATCAGACAGGGTACTGCCGTAACCGTTATAGTTAAACAGTTCCCCAAGCTCTGCCAATTGAGCAGTTTTTGAAGATTGCAGTGACGCTTTTTCGGCTAGAAGAGTAGCGGTGTTATGCAGATTATCACCAAAAGCGGCACTTATTGCCCACAGATTGAGAGGAGATGGCATATTCAGTACCCTGTTGACGATTATCGCGGTGCATATCATTGCGCAAGGGTCGATGGTTGTTTGCAGCAGGGGGTGGGCAGGAATTTCTCCTGCGAAATGATGGTCAAACCAGCAGATATGATTTTCCTGTACAAGCAGTTGTTGCAGGGGCTGCTTATTGGCAGCAAGGGAGATGTCAAAAACGGTTATCTGCTGCTTGCTGTCATTGATATTCTCAAGCAGGCGAATATCTCTTTTTACACCGGTAATGAGCCGTTGCGCTTTTCTTTCCACCGGAAAAAAAAGGCGATGCAGATGGAGGGCAAAAATTCCATCGGCATCACCATTAAAAACATCATAATACATTGCGTTATATATCAAACCCCAGTTTGGCGCCAATATTGGCCAGCTCGAAAAGTATTATGTATGCAGTATCTTCCGGGGTATATCTGGTTTCAAATTTTACCGTCCAGCATTGAGCCTGATAACCGATTGAAGCGCGAGCTTCATTGGTCTCATCGTTGGTCATGGAGTATTCAATCCGGCCACCCAGTACCCACTGGGCAAGTAGGCGTATCTGTGCCCACGCATTTACCTGCTCCAGATCACTGGCCTTGTTGAAGCTGTATTCCGCGCCGAGATAGTCGCCTGCCCCCCATTTATATACTCCTTCAATATTGTTACTGTTGATGTCGTTATCATAGACATCATAGTATACCTTATAATTAACCCTGATATTGTCGGACGGCGTCCAGAAAAATTTTGTATAAATATCGGAGAATGGTTCGTCTTCCGAGTCATTATCCATATTGTAGGATTGCTCTATATGCAAACCTGCCCTGGTGACAAGATTCTCAATACCTCTGGCATTTGTATTTTTAAATACCGAGCTGAAGAGGTTATCCACACCATAGGTGATACGGTTCATCTGGGTGATAGAGTCGATGGAATCCCACTGCGGCAGTTTTTCCTGATCGTCGATTTCTGGAATATAGAAATATTTGACAAAGGGGCGCATCTCATGGCGCAGCGGAACTCCAGTGCCAAAATTCCGTTGCAGGGTGGTGGCAATATTAAACTCCAGTTCCGGGTAAAACCTGTTGAGACTGTCATCTTCATTCCATTTTGTATCCCCGTATTCCTGGACAATATAGTGGGTATTGCGCAGGGAGAACTTGGCGCGGCTCTCAATATAGGGAGAGATATGGATGGGAGAGGAGAGAGAGGGACGAATGTCTATTCTGCTGCCACCGATTCCCTCCTCGCGCCAGTAGTGAACATAATTTGTCTCCCAGTCAAAGGTTACGTTCGCAAACCCGGTATCAATGGTGCCGTCAAAATCCAGTTCGGGAAGTCTCCATAAAGGTGTGGCACCTTTTTGCGTGGAGATGATTGTTGTTTCCCCGGTTATCGGATCGGTGGTTGTGCCGGCAGTAATCTCCTCAAGAGTGATGCTGTTTGTGGTGGTACTGTTGCCAGCGTTGTCGGTTACCGTGGTTGTGACCAAGGTTATATCAGGATTGAGGTTGTCAACGGCGAGCAGATTTGCCTCAACGGAGATGCCGCCCCAGTTTTTCAGCAGCTTGAAGGTGTTTGTTCTTGTTCGATCATTATCTTCTTCAAAGCCGCGGCCAAACATATCAAGGAATTTATGCTGGCTCCGGTTAAAACCGGTTGAACCAAAGTCGAATTCCCTTAAATAGTCTTCATCGGAGACAATATCGACATCAAGTCTGGATATCCAGCCATCACCAAAGGTATGATCTGCCTTACCCCTTACCCAGTATCTGTCCTGATTGGTATGGGTGTAGCCAGTGTCTTTGTAGTAGGCTGTCTCTGATGGGTCAGAGAGTGAATCGTAGAGGTAGTTGCCAATAAACATCCCTTTGCTTTGCTCACTGGTGGCATAGCGGAATTCAGCCCCGCCCATAACTCCCCTCTTGGCAAAAAGGGTGGGATAGAGGGTTATATCGGCTGAATCTGAAAGGTTGATAAAAAGAGGGACTCCTGCGCCAAATCCACCATTGGAAGAAAAGGAAAACTCTGGGAAAAGCAGACCTGTCTGACGCGTATTTTTTACAGGAAGAACGAGATATGGCGTATAAAAAACCGGGACATCATGAATGCGAAAGCGGGCATTAGTCAGCACGGCATAACCCCCTGGAGTGATTTTGGTGCTGGAGCTGGCAATTGACCACGGTGGGGTCTCTCCATTCTTCACCTTACAGGTTACCGCCCACCCATTAGCAATTTCGTAGGTGTTGTCCCCTGTTTTGGCGATGGTTTTCCCTTCAAGATGCAGTTCGTTTTCGTCCCGGACAATAATTGCCTCCCGAAATTCGCCAGTTTCTGACTCCAGATTCAAATTCCCTTCCTTTGCCTGGAGTTTATCTTCAGGTGTGACAATTTTTAGATGACCCTTTGCCTTGATACTCTTTTTTTCCATATCATAGGCAATCCAGTCGGCATTGATGGTAACTGCGGTTTTATATTGGGGAGTGGTATCCTGATCCAGTTGTTCGGCGGTTAATTCTGTCTTTTTCTCTTCATCCAGCAGGTTACTCCATGAACTTACAGTGCTTTTTTTCGGTGGAGTATAGGGGGGCAGTTTCTCTTTTTTTATCAGGACAACATTTCCTTTTGCCACAATGCTTCGGGGATTTTCAAAATGGAGAATCCTGTCTGCTGTGATATTCCACTCCTCTGTCGATGCTTCTGCTGCGAAAATCCTGTCTGGCAAGATAACGGAAAATGCAACAGAGAGGATAATTCCACCAAGGATCCCGGTGCGGTGCAGGGATAAGGATGTGGTATAAGATGAATTCCTTTTCTGAATCAGGTCAGCGGGCTGTGTGGACATAATGGCCTATACTGGTTGAGTTTTGTTAACAGGGAACCCGAATGGCTCCCTGTTGTCTGGGTTTTATTGCCGCATTCAATATTGATGAGTGCTGAATTTTACGGGGAGTGGCGAGGCGTGTCAAGGGATAAAGTCGTAAAATAACAACGGAGACTTTGAATTTTGATAATAGCGGAAAATTTTCGGTATATACTGATGTTAAAACGATTTATTGCGTAAAGAATTGAATTTTTGTTCAGGAATGTATATTCTGCTTGTTTATTAAGCTTTTCAGAACTGAAAATCAGTTACCGAAAGTTTTACTGTTTCAACGAATTCTTGGTTGTTTGCTTTATACAGCTCCATATATAAAAAGCTCTTGGGATAAAATTCAACAGGGACACAAGGTGAAAAGATGGCTGCGGTAAATGCACAGGATATGATTGATGAGTTAAAGGCGAATATAATAACGAGAGATTCTCTAAAGGCTCAGCTTGTTTTGTCTCACCTGCGTGAGGTTGATAGTGATTCCCAGAAGAAACTTATTATGCTGTTGGCAGGGGCTCATCCCGATTTTTGTTTACCGCAGTTTTTCCGCATATTGCATGAACAGCCAGAGCTTTCTGTCGAGCAGCCCTTTTTTCGTGAATCCTTGCTCTCTGTTGTTGTTGCTAATGCGGAAAGTGTGCAACGGTATCTTTTTGATGATGCCTTTAAGGATAAGCGGCCACTGGTGAAAATTATTGGTGAATTGCGGATGGAACAGGCCACCTCCTTTTTGCTGGATTTTCTCGCAACCACAGATGATGAAGAGGTTATTCTGCAGGCGATAAGAAGCCTTGGCATGATTGGCAACCCGGATGCGCTCAATACTCTTACCGATTATCTCTATGCTGCAGACAGGGAGCTGATTGTTGCTGCTGTCAAGGCTCTGGGGGCGGTGGGAACATCCGCTGCGATGGAACGGCTTGTTGAGCGTATGGGTACTGATAATGAAATTGATTATCTGGTGTTGACCACTTTTGCCAGTGTGCAGGATCAGGTCTCTTTGGGTGAACTCAATAAGGCGATCATGTCGCCACATGCTCATATCCGTACTTTTGCCAAAGCAGAATTAACAAGAATTGGCTCGAAGGCTGTGCCTTTTCTGATTCAGAATCTTGAGCATTCAGATAGTGATTTTGTTATCCATACGCTTAATGTATTGGGTGATATTGGCGATGATTCCGCCGTTGCCCCTATCAGAAAATTGCTGGTCAATGAACCTGAAAATGGTAATGTGCGTTTTGCTGCCTACGAGGCACTGGCACTTCTTCCCCTGCGCAAGGGTGCATATACCCTTACTGCCGGGCTTACTGATCCTGAAGAGAGTGTCTGTATCGCTGCCGCCCGTGCCATCAACAGGAATTTTACAGATTTTCTTGGTGCTGGTTTGCGTAATCTTCTGCGTGGCCCTGAAAGTGAAGCCCGTCATATGGTCAGGATTATTATTGATTCTCAGGCAGATGAGATATTCTCATTTTTGGTGGATGATGAGGTGTTTAAGGAATTTGGCGCTGTTCATATGCAGGATGTTCACCCGGAAATTCGCCAGCATTTTGCTGATCTTCTGGCGAAAATGGGCAAACACGATTCTCCTCTCAATGTGGTTGTGGCAGAGGATGATATTCGACCTAAAATTCTTGCGGTTGATGATTCCCGTATGATTCTTGGGATCTATAAAACGATTCTTCATAAATTGGGTTATGAACCGATTCTTTTTGAATTTCCTGCATCTGCTATTGAATGGCTGAAACAGGAAAAGCCCCTTGCTGTTTTTACCGATCTGAATATGCCTAAGATAACTGGTATTGAACTTACCAGACAGGCACGGGAACTCTATCCTTCCAAAGAATTGCCAATTATTATGGTGACGACTCAAAATGAATCTGACGATTATAATGCGGCCAAGGAAGCCGGGGTTGATGGCATTTTAAGCAAGCCTTTTAATGCCAATATGCTGAAAGCGGCACTTGATAAAATATTTTCTTTCTGATCCTTATTTTTTCAGGAATGTTTTTGGGAAGAGAGCTTTTGTTTTTGTCTCTTTCGATTTTTTTGTGATATTTTCATGTATATCAATACAGAACCTTTTATCCTTGCTTCGGCCTCTCCCCGCCGTCAGGATTTTTTACGCTGGATGGGGTTACGATACGAAGTAAAAGCAGCAGATATTGATGAGGCTCGCAGACCGGGAGAAGCCCCGGAAGTTTTTGTCTTGCGGCTGGCAAGACAAAAAGGTGCTGCTGTTGCTGCTGATTTTCCTGCGCACTGGGTTATTAGCGGTGATACTGTGGTTTGTCTGGAATCGCAGGTTTTGGGGAAACCTCAAGATTCGGAAGATGCAGTGCAGATGTTAATGCAGCTTTCTGGGCGTACCCATAGTGTGTTATCGGCATATTCTGTTATTCATCAGCAAAAGGGTATTGCCGAGTGTGATTTTGTGCGTACGGAAGTGAGTTTTGCCAACTTCTCCGAGGCTGTGGCAAGAGCCTATGTGCAAACAGGTGAGCCGCTGGATAAGGCCGGTTCTTACGGTATCCAGCAATGTGGGGTCTCCCTTGTTGCTTCAATCAATGGTTCCTATTCCAATGTGGTGGGGCTGCCTTTGGCAGAGCTGCTTTCCGTGTTACTGCGGTTGGGGGCGATTTCCTGCCGCGAGTTTTCATAATCTTTCTTTGCTATTTTACAGCTTCCAGCCATTGTTCTATTGCTGCTGCGGAACGTCTTGCCCGCTCCTCTCCACGAAATTTTTTGCGGATTTTTATGCCCAGTGGCGGGAAAAGGCCGAAGTTTACATTCGATGGCTGAAAATGTTTTGCTTCCGAGAGCGTCAGATGGCTGATGAGGGCACCAATGGCGGTCTCGGGCGGGGGAACAACTGGCTGTTGTTGTCTGGTAAGCCGTATAGCGTTAATGCCTGCTAAAAGTCCCATTGCTGCCGATTCCACATAGCCTTCCACCCCGGAAAGCTGTCCTGCAAGCAGCAGATCATCCCTTTTGATAAATTGCAGGGTCGGACGCAGAAGTTCCGGGGCAAGGATAAAGGTGTTACGATGGATGGAGCCAAAGCGGGCAAATTCGGCCTTTGCCATACCGGGAAGCGAGCGGAAAATCCGTTTTTGTTCGGCATAGGTGAGTTTGGTTTGAAACCCTACCATATTCAAGGTTTCTCCCTCTTTATTCTCCTTGCGCAGCTGAATAACGGCATAGGGTGTCTCTCCATTTGCCATCTCCAGTCCCACAGGTTTCATCGGGCCAAAACGCAAGGTGTCCTCTCCTCTTGCGCACATCACCTCAATAGGCAGACATCCTTCAAAATATTTATGCTCTTCAAAGGAGTGCAGCGGCACGTATTCGGCGTTGCTCAGTTCGTGAATAAAACGGAGATATTGCTCTTTATCAAGTGGGCAATTAAGATAATCGCCTGGCCCTTCCTCATAGCGTGATTTACTGTAGATAATCTCCAGATCAAGCGATTCCCTATAGACAATGGGCGCAATGGCATCATAGAAGACAAGGCGTTCTTTGCCGGTAAATTCTGCCAGAGATGTTGCCAGTTTTTCTGTGGTCAGCGGCCCTGTGGCAAGGATGATGGGGGTACTGCCGGCTTTAGGGATTTCGATGATTTCCCTTTCTTCAATGGTAATATTCGGGTGGGAAGAGAGCGTCTCTGTTATCTGCCGGGCAAAATCCTCACGGTTAACAGCCAGAGCCCTGCCTGCCGGAACAGCGTTGCTGCGTGCGGTTTTTATAAAGAGGGAGTCAAGGGCTGCCATCTCCTGCTTTAACAGTCCGACGGCTGAAGTGGGGTCATCTGAACGAAATGAGTTGGAGCAGACCAGCTCTGCCAGATTATTATCGTTATGGGCGCAGCTTTTACGTCCGGGTTTCATATCAATAAGGCGCACCTTGCCGCCTTGCCGCACTATTTGCCAGGCGGCTTCACAGCCGGCCAGGCCGCCGCCGATTATTGTTATCTCTTGCATAGAACCTTGTCTTTTGGGTTAAAGGAGATTTTGCTTTTTTCAAAAAAAATAAAAGGGTTTACTAGTTGCGCTCTCATATTATTGAAGATATTCTTTTTAACGGAAAAAGTTACTTTTTAAAGTTGAACTTAATATAGATTATTTATTTTCTGTGTTCTCCGAGAGGGTGTTGTACAGGAGTGAGAAGTGATAGCTGAAAAAGGTGTCCCCTTGTGGTATGGAACAAGCATATTTTCTACTTTTTGCCGCTAACGATGGTAACGTTTACCTTCCTTCTTCCCCACTGCAATGCTTCCTGGTGAGAAGAGAAAAAAAGATCAATACGGGCAGGTCCCTTTATTGCGCTGCCACGGTCTTCCACTGTTCCCCAGCCATAGCCAGGAATATACATGCGGGTCCCAAAAGGATAGTAATTGGTATCGGCAGCGATGGTACCATCATGAGGCAGAAATTTCCATGGTAGCAAGATACGCAATGGGATCATCCATGGACGGTAGAGGCTATCCATAGAGAAAAATCCCTCCTCTGGTTCCCTTGGAAAAACGATGCTGGCTGTGCGTCCATCGTAGAGTCGCCCTTTACGAGGGCCCTGAGTGACATAGCGGTTCCAGAAATCAAGTTTCATCCACTTCCAGCTTCCTCTTTCCCAGCCGCAGCATTTGCCGCATCCGCAGTAGGCAGTTGTCTCCATTAACTGAACTTTTTTTGGGGCGCAACCAGTCAGGCAAAGAATAAATATGAGCCAAAGCGGTAGTCTCAGGTGCGATAAAACCATTTTTTCACCTCGTCTTCGCAGAAAATTCTTACCACAGGACGGCCGTGGGGGCAGTGGGAGAAAAGTTCTGCCGCCGCCATATCATTAAGCAGTGCCTCAATTTCAGGATGAGAGAGGCTGGTATTGGCCTTGACTGCTGCCTTGCAGGCCATGGAAGCGAGGATATCATCAAGCAGATCGCTGCCTTTTTTACTGCGGTTGCTCTCCTCAAGGCCAAATTGTTCGAGTAGAGAGACAAGCAGTTCCCTCGCTGCTGATGTTCTTGCAAGGGCGGGGACGGCAGAAATAACAAAGGTATTACCGCCAAAATCACGAATAGAAAATCCCAGTCGTTCCAGTTCGGTCAGATTTTTTTCCAACAGTTCTGTCTGAAACAGGGAAAGCTCCACTGTTTCTGCGAACATAAGCGTTTGGCTGGCAACTTTGCCGCCAAGATATTGTTTGCGCAGTTTTTCATAAAGCAGGCGTTCATGCGCCGCATGCTGGTCGATCACCACCAGGCCTTCGCTGCCCTGACAGAGAATATAGAGATCGTGAAAGACGCCGATGATTCGCAGGTTATGTGTGGTTTGTGGTTGCTGTGTTGTGGTAAAAAATGGTGCCGGTTCTGCGGTGGCAGGAACCTGCTGTTCACTGTTCTTGCAGGAGCTGGCAACTGTTTCCTGAACATCCTGAAAAAGAGGTTGTTTTATTGCAGGTGTTGCCACCTTCGGAGAAGAAGGAAATTTTTTTGCAGCCCCTGTCGGTGGCGGTGGGGGAAATTCATTGTGTGGCGAAGGTCGCATTGGTGGAGATGTAAGAGGCGTTTTTTCTATAATATCCTGTTTATACGTCTCTTCTTGTTGATTGTGAAAAATCCGGCTTTGCAGCTTTTGTTGATGCATCCTCATTGTCTGTTCCACTCCCTGCACCAGAAAGGTATGGACTTCATTTGCATTGCGAAAACGGATCTCCTGTTTTGCAGGATGAACATTAACATCAATTTCAGACGGATTTATAGTAAGATGTATAAGGCCTGACGGGTTTTTCCCCTTGAGGAGAAAACCGCGTAAACCCTCGGTGACGGCGTGGATCATCATCCGGTCCCGTACTGCTCGGCCATTGACAAACAGCCGCAGGCGAGAAGGGCCGGTGGTTACTGTTTCTGGAGGCACAAGATATCCTTCCAGACGCCGTTCTAGTTCTTGCCCCTTGTTCATCTGGTTTGTTACCGGAAAGAACTCCCCATTATAGCGCATAATTTTTGCCAGTCGCTGGCGGGTATTCATGCTGGTATCCAGATGTAATACCTCGCGGCCATCCATGCGTAGCAAAAAACGTATATCGGGTCGTCCCAGGGCGTAATTTTTGATAACATCTTCGATATGTCCCTGTTCTGTACGGGTAGTACGCAGGAATTTTCTGCGGGCAGGTGTGTTGCCAAACAGACGGCGTACCTCAATTGTGGTGCCGATATGGCATCCTGTTTCATGCACTTTCAGCAGTTTGCCATAGTCGAAAATAACTTGACAGCCAAGTGCACTCTCTTTTGTGCGGGAGGTGAGGGAGAGTTTGGCTACCGAACCCACCGACGGTAACGCCTCTCCTCGAAAACCGAGTGTGGCGATGGCTTCCAGATCGTCCTGTTCGCTGATTTTTGAGGTGCCATGTCGTTCAAGGCTCATCAGCAAATCGTCTTCATCCATGCCGCAGCCATTATCAATAACCCGCATCAGTTTGACGCCACCGCCTTCTATCTCTACCTCAATTTGATCGGCACCGGCATCAAGGCTGTTTTCCACCAGCTCCTTGATAACTGAAGCGGGGCGTTCGACAACTTCTCCAGCGGCAATCTGGTTGGCAAGGTGGTCGGGAAGGATTCGTATTTTTGACATCGGGTATATTTTCCTGTTGCGGGTTTTGGCATCAATGGTAGTTTTTCTGTGTTGCTCCATTCCATACATTACCCTTTTTTTAAAAATATTTACAATATATCGTGTCTTCAACAAAAAAATCAACATTACCTGCCTTCAGGCAGGGAAAGGACAAGTCTGCAACGGGAAAAAAACAGGTAGCCCTGGGGATAAAATCTATTTATCTGTTTTTCCTTTGTATTTTTTTGTTACAGTCTCTTGTTATTGGTGTATTTCTCTCCCTTCCCGGCTGGTTGAATATTCCCGATCCAGACAGAATTTTACACTATAGACCTGTTCAATCGACAATTATTTATGATAGCAACGGGATTATTGTTGATCGTGTATTTACAGAAAATCGTACTATTATTTCTCTGGAAGATATGCCGTCGTGGTTGCCACTTGCCTTTATTGCTGCTGAAGACGGCAGTTTTTTTACTCATAAGGGGGTTGATTTTTTTTCTGTTTTTCGGGCGTTTTTTTATAATCTTCGTACGGGAAAACGCAGGCAGGGTGGTTCGACAATTACCCAGCAGATAGTAAAATCGCTATTGCTACATCCTGAAAAGACGTATCTTCGAAAGGTTAAAGAGGCTATTCTTGCCTTTCGCATTGACCACCAGTTGAGTAAGGAAGAGATTTTACATATCTATCTTAACCAGATCTATCTGGGGGCAGGAGCCTATGGGGTGGAGGCGGCGGCTCAGGCCTATTTTGGTAAATCTGCTGCCGCACTCACCCTTGGAGAGAGTGCCTTGCTGGCGGGGCTGCCTCAGGCACCAAGCCGATATTCTCTTTTTACGCATCAGAAGGAGGCGGGAATACGGCAAAAATACGTGTTGAATCGAATGGTGGCCGATGGCTATATTTCTGCAGAAATGGCTCGTCAGGCCTATAGGCAGCCTGTACGTCTTGATTATCGCAGACGACCCGCCAGTAGTAAGAGCTGCTATTATCTTGAAGAGGTGAAAAGGCGGGCACGGGCAATTCTTGGCCAGCCGCTGCAAAGGGCAGGAGTAAAAATTTATACCTGTCTTGATTCCAGCTTGCAGCGGCAGGCGCAGAGAGCGGTAAATAATGGTGTTGCTGCTTTTGCGAAAAGGAATCAAACCAGGAAAGTATCTCCCCAGGCAGCACTGGTTGCTGTTGAATCAAAAAATGGCAAGGTGCGCGCCCTGGTGGGGGGAACATCTTTTCGTCACTCGCCATTCAATCGGGCGATCCAGGCCAGGCGGCCTGCCGGTTCAACCTTTAAGCCGTTTTTATATGGTGCTGCTTTGCAAAAAGGCTGGAGTCCATCCTCTATTATTGAAGATAGTCCGCTTACCGTTCGGAGCAAGACTGGCCAATTCTGGTCGCCGAAAAATTATGGTGATAAATATATGGGCAGAGTGAGTTTGACAACGGCGCTGACTCATTCCTTAAATACTGCTTCTGTGCGGTTAATGCAGAATGTTGGGTATAAAGGTGTACATAAAATTGCAAAAAGATCCGGTATTAGAGGAACGCTCCCCACAGGGTTGTCTCTCTCTTTAGGTGCTGTGGATACCTCTTTGCTTGAATTGACCAGTGCATATCAGATTTTTGCCGATAATGGCCTGTTTCATCAACCCAGATTTATTGAAAAGATTGTTTTCCCCAGTGGTCGTGAAATCTATCCATATAAGTATAAGCGCCCCGTTCGGGTATTGTCTACATCTGTTGCCAGGCAAATGCGGACAATGCTTGCCAGTGTGGTGGCCAATGGCACCGGACGCAGGGTAAGAGATGTTCCAAGGATTGGCGGCGGCAAGACAGGAACATCGGATAACAGCCGTGATGTCTGGTTTATTGGTTATGATAACAAGTATACTGCCGGAGTGTGGATGGGGTATGATCGAAACGAGTCTATGGGTAATGCCAGCGGCGGAGCGACTGCTGCGCCAATCTGGCGTGAGTTTATGCTGGGGAGATAATTGGTGGGGATATTTACTGCAAGGAGGAGAGTGCTTGCGCAAGCTGATTTTTTATGTCTGTTTCCGAAAAGAATTTTTTATAGGTGGCATAGGCGTTGGCCCCCATCTCCACGAGCTTTTGTGGCTGACGGATAAGAGTTGCCACTGCGTCTGCAAGTTGTCTGGCATTTCCGGCTTCAACCCATTGTATTCCCAGCTCTTCATTGTTAATAAAGTGGGAAGGATAGGCGGGAGAGGTCATGGTTATCAACGGTTTGCCACAAGCAAGTGTCTGGTAGACCTTGTTGGGAATCACTCGTCTTGCCTTGTCTGAAGTACCAAAAATACCAAGAACAATATCGGCAGACTGGATGATGCCAGGTAGATCCTCATAGGGAACCCATGGGATAAATTCGATATTTTCATGTCTTGCAGCCAGCCTTCTGCACTCTTCCAGTAGTGGCCCTTCTCCAACGAATTTCCATTTTACCGGGAGCGTGTTATCCAGTTGTGCTGCCTTGACAATTATTTGAGGGTTTTGCAAACTGAGGAAGCTGCCGTAAAAAAGGACGGTGTATTCAGATCTGTTTATTGCTTTTTGTGGTGCAGGAGTAAAAATTGATTCATTTGCCCCAACGGGAACAACGGCAAGCCTTGATCTCTGTACAGAGAAAAAATCATGAAAATAACGGGCATGTTCTTCTGTATCGGCAATAACAAGATCGGCACCATGGAGGATTTTCTTTTCCTTAGAAAAAAGTATTTTCGCCCGAATGCTGTCTGGAGAAAATTTTTTTCTTTCATAAACCTGTTTGTCGTAGGCGCTAATCAGAGGGTCAAACACCAGGGGGATATTTCTCTTTTTAGCAAAAGAAATTGCCGCTGGCATATCTCTATGGCAAAAACAGGGAACAAAAAGAAGATTGGTTTCTGGCAGGGTGCGCAGAGACATTTCCAGCCTGCCAGTATATGAACTCGCAGGCCTGAACTGGCTGATATCGCAGCCAAGCTGTGTAAGGGCGCGGCGAAGTATTTCGTTTCTGGAATAGGAGAGGGACGAGCGTCCCCACCACAGGATAGTATCAGGAAGCGTTGTTTTCCCCTTATTCATAGTTGTGAATACTAGGCATTCCCTTTGGGGAAAAAGTGGAGTGTTCCATCAATGGCGGAAGTGTCGCAGTAGTCTCCCATTTCCAGTTCAAGATCAAGAAATTCCTGCACTTCATTGATGCCTAGTTGAATGGTTGGTCCGCCCGGAATATGGTAGATCACGGTATCAACATCATCCAGATCAATGGGCGGCTTTGATAATTTCATTTTTTTCCCTTGGAATGCGAAATATTATTCTGATTTTTCTTCAACAAATGTTCTGCCAGATATACGCATATTCTGTGAAAACTGCAACCGTAATTTTCTTTGTGATACCAAAAAAAGTCGTAACTTCCATATATTAAACTGAAAAAATGGTAAAGGAATTCTTTACTAATGGGGTTGAGATGTTTATGATGGGGGCTGTTATGGAAGGTTTTTTTTACTGTACGGGTTTTTGCGGATTGGTAATTCAGAAGCCCGACTAATCTTTTTTTTAAGAGGATCGTTATGGAGCAGGCAAACAGTAGCGTTAAGGAGCAGATGATTTTTGGCGATGAGAAGAATCCTTCCGCCGTGCAGCCGCAAAAACTGACGCTTGACAGCCCGCTTAAATTTCACTGTCATCCGGGAGTGAGCTGTTTTACTGCCTGTTGTGGTGGTATAAAGATTGTGCTTACTCCCTACGATATTCTTACGCTTTGCAAGCGTCTTGAACTTGCTCCCCATGAATTTTTGCAGCAGTATGCCTCTCCCGTTTATCTGGAGAAAACAGATATGCCGGGAGTGATGATAAAGTTGCGGGAAGAAGATAATAAATGCCCCTTTGTTACGCCTGAAGGTTGTACCGTCTATGAAGATCGTCCCACTGCCTGCCGCTATTATCCGGTGGGGATGGCCGATTTTCATGAAGGAGGCAGCCGGGATGCCGATGGTAATGAGAAGATTGCCGCTGAAGAGAAGTTCTTTTTTCTTGTACGTGAGCCGCATTGCAAGGGGTTTGATGAAGATAAGGAGTGGACTGTAGGCGAATGGCGTAAGGATCAGGGTGTTGATGTGCGTGATGAGATGAACAAGGAGTGGCTGCGGCTGGTGATGCGGCGTAAATCCTTTGGCCATCAGGCGACGCTCAGTGAGCAGGCAAAGCGGATGTTTTTTATGGCTTCTACCGATTTGCATACCTTTCGGCGCTTTATTTTTGAGAGTTCCTTTCTGGAGACCTATGAGCTGGAAGAGGAGCTGATTGAGAAAATAAAGACCGATGATGTTGCGTTAATGCTTTTCTCCTTTGAATATCTGGCATCTACCTTGTTTGGTGCCAAACAGATGAAGATCAAACAGGAGAAGATCAAGGAAAAGGTAGAGAAAATGAAGCAGCGGCAGAATGAGGCTGTAATGCAGTCTGTACAGGAGTATGAAGAGTTGAAAGCCCGTCGACAAAATGGGAACGGGCTTTCAGCCAGATAAATTAATGACAGGTTGCAGAAAGGGAGACAGAAATTTCTGTCTCCCCTTTTTTATGGGATATAGGTTTTGGGAATATAGTTTTTGTCGATAACAATAACCGGTTTTATCACCTCACCGCTGTTTGATGCATTTGCCGCCTCGTTTATCTGTTCAAAATCAAATCGTTCGATAATTGCATCAAAGGGGAATTTTCCCTGGTTGTAAAACTCAATCAACTGGGGGATGGAAAACTGCGGAATGGCATCTCCCATAAGAATGCCCTTGATGGTCTTGGTGCCAACTCCCAAATCAGTAAATGGAGTGATGCTGAATTGATTATCGGTCACCGCCACCGGGGCATATACACCACCTTGAGCTGTTACTTCAAGTGCCGTTCTCATGACCACGGGAACCCCGGTAGTATCAATAACGTAATTTGTGCCATGTCCGCCAGTAATTTTTCGTATCTCCTCCACCACATTAACTTCTCTTGAGTTGATGGCGTGTGTGGCGCCAAGTTTTTTCGCAGTTTCAAGACGATGGTTGTGTATGTCAACAGCAATTATTACTGCTGCTGCCGCCACGTTTGCCGCCATCATTGCTGCCAGCCCCACCGTTCCGGTACCAAATACGGTTATGGTCGAGCCAACCTCCGGGTTGAAACCGTTGAAAACAGTACCGCTGCCAGTTAAAAAGCCACAGCCAAGGGGACCGACAATACGCAAATCAACCGATTTATCAATTTTTGTGACGTTACTCTCACTGACAACCGTATGGGTGGCAAAAGAAGACTGTGCCATTAATGTGCTTATCGGTGTAACCCTGTCTTCCTTGTAGAATATTGCTTCTCCATTGATACGTCTGCCACTGACATTCAATACTGACCAATCCTCACAGGTTGCCGGTTTCCCGTGGAGACAACTATGGCAGCGTCCACAAAAGGCATAGGAGAGAACAACATGGTCTCCGACATTGATAGAGTGAACCGCTTCGCCAACTTCCTCGACGATGCCCGCACCCTCATGGCCAAAGATTGCAGGCAGCCGGTAGGCCGAATGTCCCAGACGAAAAGCCTCGTCTGTATGGCAAATACCACTGGCAACAATTCTGACGACCACCTCATTTGTCTTTGGATCATCAAGATATACCTTTTCAATCTTATAGTCTTCATTAACCGCGTTGACTACTGCAGCTCTGACTTCTCTCATTGTTTCCTCGTCTGTATCTATGGTTATGTGCAGAGAGGGTAAAATATCTGTCCTGAAACCAAAGCAGATATTTTCGGAATAATGGCGTCAGCAGTGAATCCCGCTTTGCTGGCAAAACGCCTTGCGCTCTTCTGCTATGGGAATGGTGAAGCTCGCTCCTTTCCCTTTTTTTGCTCAGAATACAGCCGTTGTTTTTTGGGTCAAGCTAAATCTTGTTTTATGCTGTATTTTTGGCGACAATAACAGAGAACGGTGCTTTGATTGGACATAATAAAAAAAGGGATACAGGAAATTACTTCCCGTATCCCTTTTCTACTTTTTGGCCCCCCCTTTCAGGGATCCGTTTTGCTATTTACTCTTCTTCCTTTACTGGCTCCAGAGCAGTTGCCAGGCTGTTAATAAATCTCCAGCCTTTTAATACATCCTTCTGTGCGGATGCCATAAGCTCTTCTGCCTGAGCTGGATTCATCCGTTTGAGAGACCGATAACGGTTCTCGCCCAGAGCGTATTCTTCAAACGTCATAGTCGGCTCTTTGGAGTCGATTGAGAGCGGGTTCTTGCCCTGCTCTGCAAGATCAGGATTAAAGCGATACAGCGGCCAGTGTCCACAGGCAACAGCCTTTTTCTGCTGTTCCAGACCAAGAGCCATATTGATTCCATGGTTGATGCAATGGGCGTAGGCAATAATCAGTGATGGACCATTGAACGCCTCTGCTTCCTTGATGGTTTTTACCGCATGAGCGGGGTTGGCACCAAGACTGATCTGGCCAATATAGATATTGCCGTAGGAGGCAAAGATCATACCCATATTCTTCTTGGGTATATTCTTGCCGCCAGCGGCAAATTGTGCTGTTGCTGCCCGTGGGGTGGATTTGGACATCTGGCCACCGGTATTGGAGTATACCTCGGTATCAAGCACCAGAATATTGATATTTTCGCCAGATGCCAGTACCTGATCCACTCCGCCATAACCGATATCATAGGCCCAGCCGTCGCCGCCAAAAGACCATACTGATTTTTTCACCAGATAGTCACTGACATGGAGCAGTCGTCTGGCAAGGATATTGTCGCTCTTTTCCAGAATGCCGTTTAGCTCGGCAACACGCCCTCGCTGGGTCTCAATCTGGCTTTGTTCTGCCTGTTCGGCATTCAGAATGGAATCGGCAAGTGCCTGTTCAACGATGCCGGCCTCAACGCATTTATGCACCAGTTCAACTGCCTGATTACCCAGTTTCTTAACGGTAGTCTGCATTCCAGAGCCAAACTCGGCAGCATCTTCAAACAGGGAATTTGCCCAGGCAGGGCCTCTGCCGTCTGCCCGCTTGGTATACGGGGTCGTAGGCAGGTTCCCGCCATAGATGGAGGAGCAGCCGGTAGCATTGGCAATCAGCAGGCGATCACCAAAAAGCTGGCTGATCAGCTTGACATAAGGCGTTTCACCACAGCCTGCACAGGCACCAGAAAACTCAAACAGCGGTTGCAGCAACTGAGCCCCCTTGATGGTACCGGTATTAACCTCGGTGGGATCAATTTCCGGACGACTGCAGAAAAATTTTACATTTTTAGCTTCGGTGTTTTTCACTTCCTCTGTATTGGGAACCATTTCCAGCGCCTTGTTCTTGGCGGGGCAGACCTGCACACAGAGAGTACAGTTACAGCAATCCTGGGTAAAGATCTGTACGGTGAATTGTCTGCCCTTGAAGTTTTTACCAATTGCTTTTTTGCTCTTGAAGTTTTCCGGTGCGCCTTCAAGAGTGTCAATGATTTTGGTGCGGCAGGCAGCATGAGGACAAACCAGTGCGCACTGGCCGCATTGGATGCAGTTTTCCGCAATCCAGTTTGGCACATTAACCGCAATATTACGCTTTTCATACTGGGTTGTTCCTGTTGGCCAGGTTCCATCTGCCGGCATCTCGGAAACCTTGATGGTATCCCCCTTGCCCTCAATCATCTTGGCGGTAACATTTTTCACAAATTCCGGTGCATGATCGGGAACAGTGGGAGGCAGAGCCTCTCCATCAGTGCTGGTACCGAGGGGAACTTCAACAATGGCCTCAATGGCACCATCAACGGCGTTGTAGTTCATCTGTACAACTTCATCACCTTTCTTGCCATAGGTCTTCTTGATGGCATTTTTAATTGAAGCGATTGCCTCTTCCTTGCTGAGAATGCCGGAAATCATAAAGAATGCGGTCTGCATAATCATATTGATCCGGGCACCCAGGCCAAGGGCAAGACCAAGTTTTACCGCATCAATAATAAAGAATTTCGCTTTTTTATTGATAAGGTCTTTTTGTACGGAGCCGGGAAGATGTTCCCAGACGGTATCTTTTTCAAAGCTGGTGGTTAAAAGGAACGTTCCTCCCTCTTCCATATGCCCCAGCATATCAACCTGTTTAAGGAAAGCAAAGTTATGGCAGGCAATAAAGTTTGCCTTGCTGATCAGATAGGGTGCAACAATCGGATTTTTGCCAAAACGCAGATGGCTGGTGGTAACAGAACCAGACTTCTTGGAGTCGTAGACAAAATAGCCCTGAGCAGCATTTTCTGTCTCTGTACCGATAATCTTGATGGTATTTTTATTGGCACCAACAGTTCCATCAGAACCCAGACCAAAGAACATGGCTCGATATACATCATTATTTTCAATATCGAAATTCTCGTCATAGTCAAGGCTGGAACCGGTCACATCATCATTGGGGCCAACGCAGTATTTGGTTTTCGGCTTCTCCTGCTTCATATTGTCATAGATAGCCTTGACCATTGCCGGGGTAAACTCGGCAGAACCAAGACCATAACGGCCAGCAAGAACAACAGGCATTGTAATTTCACCTGCTTCCGCAGCTTCACCCACTGCCGCGCGCACATCAAGATAGAGTGGATCACCTGGAGCCCCCGGCTCCTTGGTACGATCAAGCACAGTGATTTTCTTCACTGTATCCGGCAGGGCAGCAACCATTGCCTTGCTATCAAAAGGACGGAACAGACGCACAATCACCATTCCCACCTTCTCGCCCTGGGAGACAAGATAGTCGATGGTGGAGGCAACAGCCTCACAACCAGACGCCATCGCAACAACAATATGCTCTGCATCCGGTGCCCCGTGATAATCGAAGGTATGGTACTGACGGCCAGTGATTTTGGCAAACTTGTCCATGGTCTCCTGAATGATACCAGGAACAGCATTGTAGTATTTATTTACCGTTTCACGGCCAATAAAATAGACATCGGGGTTCTGGGCAGTGCCACGGATTGCCGGGCGATCAGGAGTCAGGCCGCGCTTGCGGTGTGCAAAGACCAGCTCTTCATCAATCATCTCCCGCATCTGATCCATATCAAGCTGCTCAATTTTCTGGATCTCATGGGAGGTTCTGAAACCATCATAAAAATGGACAAAAGGGATACGAGAAGCAAGAGAAGCCTGAGTGGCAATAAGCGCCATATCCTGAGCTTCCTGAACATTTTGCGAAGCGAGCATTCCCCAGCCGGTTTGCCGTGCAGCATAGATATCACCGTGGTCACCAAAAATGGACAGCCCCTGACAGGCGATGGCTCTTGCGGTTACATGGAAAACAGTAGGAGTAAGCTCCCCTGCCAGTTTATACATATTAGGGATCATCAGCAACAACCCCTGGGATGCAGTAAAGGTGGTACATACCGCACCTGTGGTCAGCGAGCCGTGAATGGCACCCGCAACCCCTGCCTCAGATTGCATTTGTGTTACGACAGGGATAGAACCCCAGATATTTTCCTGGCCCCCGGCAGATTTAATATCTGCCTCTGCCGCTAGTGGAGTGGAAGGGGTTATGGGGTAGAGAGTGATAACCTCACTGGTAGCATAGGCAACATGGGTACATGCCTGATTACCGTCGATAGTAACCATCTTTCGCGACATAATATTCTCCTTTATTCCTCAGTATTTCGATAAGCTGCCTTTTTACAGGCCGATATAGTGTTCGTGGTTAAAAATCACCTTTTTTTTACCACAACTCTCCTTACTAACAGTACATTTATAGAAGGAACATCCTCTTTGGCGCCCACTATATGCCATTTGTTGCAGGCTTGCAATGGTCTCTATAAAGTTATGTTATTCCTGAACAATTAAGTGTTTACAAACTTCCTTCTTTGCTCCGGTTTTTATTACATTTTTTCCATTTACCGATAATGGCAAATTATGTAAAAAATTTTTCATGTAAGACTTTCTTTTAGTGAAACAACCTGTTTTCCTCCTCCCTGTTGATTTCCACTGGGGGGATAACAAGGTTATATCTCCTGCCCAGCTCCCGAATGCTGGTCATAAAGGCCGATGGGAGAGGAACTTCACGGTCCTCAACCAGATAGCCAAAGTTTTGCGCCTGCTGTAATAATGCGCTGTTTTCCCTGTTCTGATGATAGTCACATAATACCTGAATTCTTAAGGCATCAGTAATAATATCAGTAATTTGTGGGATATTTTGTTTAAGACCAAGCAATTCTTGTTCAATTTCAGCCCGGTGATTTTCACGAAAAGAGACAAATCGTTCCTCGGGATTTTTTGCCGCAAAAACCTCTCCGGTAACGGCACCAGCAAGCATTGAAATTTCGGTCTCTTTTCGTTGGAGGCTTTCTTTTGTCAAATGCTCTTTTAATTCCTTATAAAGGAGCATCTGTACCACACCAACACCTTCTCTTAGTGCTGTGACCAGCCCGTTTTCATCGTTCATTTCTTTTCTCTACAACACGATTTTTACCGCGGGTTCTGCTTGCAGTTGCTGATAAATGGCAAGGCGTACCTCTTCACTGGGCACGACAAGTTCGGCTTGCAGACTATGGTATTTCCCCTTGCGGCTGGTCTGGGAATGGCTGATTTCTGGTTTATGCGGAGCGCAAGCCTTTACCAGTACCTCTTTTAGCAGGGTGCAGTCTTCTCCGATCACCTTATAGGCCCAGGAGCAGGGATAGGTGATGTCCGGCTTCTCCTTTTTTTTGGGAGTGTCTTGTTTTGTCATTTTTTCTCTCCATTTATCAGGCTTATCTGGTCATTGAGTGTCCACAGGTCGTAGATTATACCAATACCGCAAAACCCAAGGGTAAAAAAGTATAGAATCCCGGTGATCCATTTGCCGATATACATCCGGTGGATGCCAAAGAGTCCGAAAAAAGCGAGGAATATCCATGCCAGATTAAAGTCAATTTCTCCTGCGTGAAAACGTATATCTGCCTGCTCACAAAGTGAGGGAAGCAGCACAAGATCGACAAGCCAGCCAAGTCCCACTAGTCCCAGGGTAAAAAAATAGAGCGTTCCTGATATGGGCTTGCCAAAGTAGAATCTGTGGAATCCGATAAAACCGAAAATCCACAAGAAATACCCCATTATCAGGGAGTGCGTCTGGCTTGCTTGCTGCATATAATGCATTCTCTACTTTTTCCGTATACGAGCCTTGAGCTGCTGCACTTTTTGCCACGCATTAATAATCCGGCTTTTCTTTACTATGCCTTTTCCAATATCCTGTAAGAGCCTTGTTTTTATTTTTTGCAGAATTTCAGGATCATAGTCAATATTATTGCCGATTATGACAAGATCAATCCCGGCAGCAATACTTTTTATGCAGGCTTCCGGTAAACTATATTGTCCGGTAATTGCTTTCATCTGCATATCGTCACTGATAACGGCTGTCTGGCATTGCAGTTCGTTGCGCAATATATTGATGGTTTTCGCTGAAAGCGTTGCCGGGTGCTGGTCATCCAAATCACGATGAAAAAGATGACCGACCATAACCGTATCCACCTTCTGTTGCTGAGCAAGTATCCTATAGGGCTGTAGCTCCTCTTTTTCCCAGCTTTTACTTATATCAACAAAGCCATGATGCGAATCTGTATGAGAACTGCCATGTCCGGGAAAATGCTTTAAGCAGGTAAGAATTCCCCGTTTGCGATGCTCGTCAATCCAGACAGCACAATGGTCGGCGACTCTTGTTGCATCAGAGCTAAAACTGCGACCCAGCTTCCCTATTATCGGGTTTTGCGGGAAAATATTGACATCTGCCACCGGCGCAAAATTGAGATTTATCCCCATTTCTGCAAGCAGATCAGCCGTTTGTGCAGCGGCGGTTCTGGTTGCGTTAAGAGAGGTGTCTGTGCCAAGCTCTGCTGCCGAGGGAGTCTCAACAAATCCCCGCTTTTTTTTGAAGCGGTTGACCATGCCGCCTTCCTGATCCACAGCTATAAGTAGAGGTAGTTGCCTGGGATTAACCGCAGCCTGGAGAGTTTTGATAAGCTGCTTTAGCTGATCTTTATTCAGGATATTATTATCATTTTTTTCCGTTGCCAAATGCCGGTCAAAGAGGATAACTCCACCGAGATTCTGTCTGTAAATATCTTCTATTATTTGATCGCCAGAAGAAACAACTGCTCCATAGAAACCAAGAATAAAAAGCTGTCCAACAATGCTTTCCAGTTTCTTGTTGTTCATCTTTTTCCTTGTTTGCTAGAAAGTGATAGAATTGCGGTATCCTCAGCAGTTAATTTTAATGGTCGCACCAATGTAAAAGAAGAAATAAGAGCTGTCAAGAGAATTAGGGTCGTTTTAACATGTTGACTTTGTGTAATATATAAGAATAATTGAAAGTAAACAGTAGAAGTTCTCATATAAGAAAGGTGAGGGGTTGGTTCTTTTTATAACCAATATGGGGATGGTGACAAGATATTCCTGAGAAGAGAGTGTTTTTAATAATTTATAGTTGAAAAAGCAGAAACTTTTTCAGAGGAACTGTTATATATGATACAGTTCCTCTGTTTTAATTTTTAAGAAAGAAGGAGAAAGTTAACTAAGGTAGGTTAATGCTGCTGCCGTATAGTCAATAAATGTATTTGGTATAATACCCATCAAAATAATGGTGGCAATCAGCAGCAGTGCCAACAGGCTAACATGCCATGGAACAGACACCTCCGGGCGGTCTTCATCATCTGTACAATAGGCAAGACGGACAATGGAGAGATAGTAGTAAATAGCAATGGCGGTATTGATTGCTGCCAGAATAACAAAGATAAGCATTCCCTGATGCAAGGCGCCAATCAATACGGTGAATTTTGCCATAAAGCCGACAAAAGGAGGGATGCCGGCTAAAGAAAACAGTCCGCAGGCCAGAGTTGCTGCCAGAAGCGGTGCCCGCTTATAGAGGCCGGTGATGTCGTCAACACAGACATTCTGTCCATCTTTGGCGAGGGTACAAATCACCAGAAAACAGGCCAGATTCATCAGCATATAACCGGCAATATAGTAGATTGCTACAGCATATCCGGGCAGGTCAAACAGGGTTACGGCCAGCAGGGCAAAACCAGCATGGGCAATTCCTGAAAAACCCAACATCCGCTTAAGATCCTTTTGTACAAGTGCAGAAAGGTTGCCATAAAACATCGACAAAACAGCACAACAGCCAAGCAACGTTACCACCATCTGATTTGGTTCGTCAATCAACAGGGTCAGGCGAATCAGCAGGGCAACGCCAATAACCTTGGGTACAGTTGCAATAAAAGCTGTCGTTTCATTACCTGCACCTTCATAGACATCTGGCACCCAGAAATGCATTGGAAAAAGAGCGATCTTATAGAAGAAGCCTACAAGCACCAGCAGCAGTGCAACAGTGGTAATCGGCTGGGAAAAAAGTGGCATTAAAGCAGATGCAATTTTTGCCAGTTGGGTTGTTCCAGTAAGACCATAGAGATAGCTCATACCAAATAGCATCATCCCGGAGGCAACAACACCATAGAGCAGATATTTAATTGCAGCTTCACTCTGTTTTCCTTTGCCTGTACTGTTTTTGCGCATTGCAACCATCAGATAAACGGTAAAGGAGGAAAGTTCTAAAGAGACAAAAATTGCCAGTAGATCAGTGCTTGATACCAACATCATCAGCCCTAATACCGACATCAGCATAAAAAGATAATATTCTGCCTGTGCTCTGGCAGTAATACCGCTATCCCTGTTGCTAAACAGCAGCAGGGTATATGTCCCTAAAGCAACAAGACTTTTCATTAGCTGGGTAAAGGGATTTACCTGAAAGGCATCATAAAAAAGTGTGCCTGTATTACCAAGAGAGCAGACAGTTGTAATAGCAACAATCAACATCATATAGCTGGCAATATTTTTGATTGTCCGGGGACGGAAATCACCCAGGCTCATAAAGAAAAGAGCAAGACCTGCCAGTAGTAACGATAATTCAGGAAGAAATAGCATCATCATACCTTTGTGGGTGTTATACCCTTTTTTGGGGTGTGTTTAGATCAATGTAAAACCGTTTCAACAAGGGCAATCATATCTGTATTTGCCTGAAATGCTGCAAAATGCTGTAACAACTCATGTACGCTGCAACGCATCATTGTAATAAAGGGCTGCGGTGCAAGGCCAATCCAGAAAACAAATATCAAAAATGGAACAAGGGTTACCACTTCGCGTATATTCAGATCATGTTCTTTCAGCCACTTTTGATCGGGGTTATTGGTTCCTCCCCAGATAATTTTCTGCAACATCCTCAGCATATAGGCAGCAGCTAGCAACGCTCCCGGAATGGCAGCAAGAGCCAGCCAGGGGAATTCACCCTGTATCGTGTTGTACTTAAAGGCGCCTGCCAGAATCATAAATTCACCGATAAATCCGTTGGTGCCGGGAAAGGCGAAGGAGGCAAGGGAGAAGAAGGTAAGAAAAGTGATGAAAATGGGCATATATTTGCCAATGCCAGTGGCAGATTGCAGTTCCCGGCTATGGGTACGCTCATAGATCATACCCACACAGAGAAACAGCGCTCCGGTTGTTACCCCGTGATTGAGCATCTGAAGAATGGAACCTTCCACACCATCACTGTTCAACGCAAAAAGCCCCAGGGTAACAAAGCCCATATGACCAACAGAGGAGTAGGCAATCAGCTTTTTCATATCTGATTGCGCCAAAGCGGTAAAACCGCCATAAATAATACCGGCAATAGAGAGCCATAAGACCCATGGCATAAAAATTATCGTTGCCTCCGGGGTAATCGGCAGAGCAAAGCGCAGGAAACCATAGGTTCCCATTTTCAGCAGTACACTGGCCAGAATAACCGAGCCGGCGGTTGGTGCTTCCACGTGAGCCGCAGGCAGCCAGGTATGGAAGGGAAACATCGGTACCTTAATGGCAAAGGCAAGAAAGAATGCCAGAAAGATATAGATTTGTGCGGTTACAGAATAATCCTGCCACATCATATCCGGGATGAAAAAGCTGTAGTTATTGGCATTATAGAGCCAGATAATAGCAACCAGCATCATCAT
>PDWI01012219.1_pt1 | contig 24672 bp, 23 predicted proteins | sample 1430891 | NCBI WGS metagenome assembly PDWI01 (sample SAMN01162508, study PRJNA174530) | Oral metagenome, whole genome shotgun sequencing project. | biome: Marine environment; feature: Marine mammal; material: Swab sample of the gingival sulcus; isolation source: swab sample of gingival sulcus...
AACTCAACAGACGCTATTTTGGTGAAAACCTATTTGATAGACTGGTTATAGCTGTCAATCATCAATACTGGTATAAAAGTGTGTAATCAAATAAAATTATAAATCCGATTAATAGTCCAATAAATAAATTTAGTTTTTTCATTTGGTAAATTTTGGTTTAAATTGTGACTGACGTTTGCAACATCAGACTGTCTAAAAACCCATTTTTGATTTTCCAGAGTGTTGTATTTGAATTTTCTTAAAGACACCTACCCAAGCACACCTATAAACTTTAAGACTACCACTGCACTTAGCCAAACCTTATTTTAATTTTTCAAATTTACGCAAAAATTAGAAATAAGATTTGGTGGATTAAAATACACAAGCTTCGGGTTAAGCAACTTAACCGCCATTTCTTATACAACGTGTTAGCGGCTAGTTTTTCTTTACTTAGAGGTTTAATTACCCACAAATAATATTGTTCTTACTCACTTTGTTGCTTTGTAATAGGAATAGGTTCCAATTTTAGTATTGATAAAATTCGTTTCTGTCACGTTTCTAAAACCAGATTGCTTAATAAACTTTAGCAGAAGTCCTTTTACATTGTCATCTGTTGTTTTGAAACCGTCAAGGAGTTGGACGAAGTAAAAGGTAAACCTCATTACTTTGTTTTTTGCTTTTCCCCAATCTCCTATAATTAGCTTTCCATTGGGTTTTAATACTCTGTAAATTTCTTTTAATGATGACAGCTTAGTATTCTGGTCAAGTTGGTGAAAAACTAATGAACTAAAAACCTTGTCAAAGGTGTTGTCGGCATAGGGAAATGTTAGTCCGTCATAAAGATTAAGATTAATGTCTAACCCAAGTTTATTAATTTTACGTTCTGCAATTGCTTTGACTTTTGGATCAATATCTACGCCTTTAAGTGCTGTTTTTTCGTTTCGCTGATGTGCAAGAATTATATTTTGTCCTGTGCCGTAACCAAATTCTAAAATAGTTTCACCGTTCTGGGGGTTTAATTCGTCAATCAACAATGTTCTAAATTTCTTTTCAGGCATAGTCAACTTGATTGTTAAGTCGTAAAAACTGCTTTTCCAGACTTGCCATTAACGGTAACGTATATGAAAAGTAGCGAGTTTTTATACACAAACTTTTCGAGTTACTACTAAAAGTAAATTTACAAAACCAACTTTAAATTAAGCATTTGAGTCGCTATTTTTTTATATACAATGTTGTAACCAGTTATTTTTCATCATGGCTTTGTTTCTTATTAAAGTATCTTCTTAAAAGATAGTTCCTTAAGATACTTAAAACTGTTAAATAGATTGTTATTAAGGTATTTTTTCCAGAGTGGTTTTCTATTCCTAAAATCGGAAATATTATATGTAATGAAATTATGGTGACTAAAAAACCGACTGTCACATTCGCCAAGCTTTCAACGAATGATTGTTTTTTAGTTTGCATTAGTTAGAATTTTAACTTCTGAAGAAAGTTCGTTATTTTCAAGTTGAATAATTCTGTAACCAGAAATAGTAGTATTTATTTCTATTTCAGAAATGTCTTTTTCAATTTGAAAAGCTACTGCTGGTGTAATATATTGCTCAATGTTTTTATGAGTTAAAGTACTCTCCATATGATAGTGGTCACAATAAATAGTAATTTTGTTTGGCACTTCCTCTAATGTTTTAATGAGGTCTTCTCTGTTTTTCAACTTTCCTATTTCATCTACTTTCAAATTAAGTCCAATAATCGGATGATGGATAAAAATGATAATTGTATGAGATGATATAAGTTCTTTTTTTAACCATTCGAGTTGTTTAGTATCTATAATGCCTGAAGAAGAATCTAAATAGATAAACTTGAAATGATTTTTGAGCTCACTTCGATAGATTTTTTTTGAATTATAATTAGCTCCTAGATTATAATGCTTGGAAATTTTTATAAAATTATCGTGGTTTCCTAAAGCAATTGATAAATCCATTTTTTTAAGAAGGTCAAAGAAATATTGGATACCTTTATTTTCTCCGATGTCACCTGTGCATACAATATGATTAATCTCATTATTTTTAACACTTGCTAAGATTTTGTCAAATTGTTTTCTTGCAGATATATTGTCTTCGAAAGGAAATTGTTCATCAAGGTGTAAATCAGTAATGTGAGCTATTTTTTTTATCATTTAGCTTTAAATTTCTAAAATCAAAAGTAATAGCGTTTTTTTATGATTAGTTATAAAATCTTGCTGATTTTATAAAGCTTTCCTGAATTGTGTTGGTGATAATCCAACGTGTTTTTTAAATACATTAGAAAAGTAAGCTGAATTATCAAAACCACATTTAAAAGCAATTTCAAAAATAGAAGTATTTCCATTAATTTCTCTGAAAAGTCTGTGTAAATAATATTTACTAACGCCAACATCTCTACTTATTATATCAAGTGAGATTTTTTCTTTAAAATTATCATTTAAATACTCCTTAGTTTCTATTATTGATTTATATAACTCCCTTTTTGTGTTGTGTTTGACTACTTTTAGATTCATAAAGTTATTATCAATAGAAAGTTGCTCTTGAACAATTAGTTCAGAAATCGCAACAAATAAATCATCTATTTGTTGTTTTAAACTAATTTGGTTGTTCTCATATAAGTAAACTATTTCATTAAGTAAGTTGTTGAATTTTTGGTTTGAATTTCTTTGAATAACTTGAAGAAATTTAATTGAAGAATTACTTCTTGAGTAAAAATGAGATATTTCATTAATCAATTTTGAGGATAAGAATAATGATAAGCCTTTTGTTCCTTTTTTTGCTTCGGTAGTAATTAAACTATCATTATTTAGAATTAAATATTGACTATTTGAAACTTCTATATCTTGATTATTATAGTTATAATGTTTTACACCATCAATAACATACTTTATTGTATAAGTAGATTGATATGATATTGAAATGTCATTAGTATGATTAGAGTACAATAACTTATTTTCCAATTGATTAGAAAAGGTAGGAATAGAGGTTATTTCTTCAAGTTGAATCATATGAAAAATGCATTATCGTTTGAGTCACAACACCCATATAATCATATTACCGTTATATCACTTATAGTTGCAAGATATAAATAATTTTAAAAAAATGCTTAGGAACCCTTTATCACTTTTTTTGTTATAAAATTTCTAATCAAAAATAAAGAAAGCTATGGTCACAATATTAACCGAACTTAGGTAAATACTTCATTTATACACTCCAGTAAAATTTTACAGCCTTTTTCAATTTCCTTTTTGCTTATGGTTAATGGTGGCGTAATTCTAATCGCATTTTTTTCGTACAATAGCCAAAATAGCAGTAATCTACGTTCCGGAGTAATTTCCTAAACAGTTTTTCTTTTGAGGAAATAGTTTGCATCAGTTGTTCCTCCTGTAAAGCCTTAATTGTGGCTAAAGCGGCGGCGGCTACCACCGGATTGCCGCCAAAAGTGGTAATATGGCCTAACGCAGGATGATGCTGTAACAAATTCATGTGTTCTTTTTTGGCTATAAAAGCCCCTATGGGCATACCACCTCCCAGGCCTTTTCCGGTGATAATGATATCCGGGCAAATTCCGTAATTTTCAAAGCCAAAAAAGGTCCCGGTTCGGCCTATTCCGGTTTGTATTTCGTCTAAAATGAGTAGTGCCCCAACTTTTTGGCATTTTTCTTTTACTTGTTTTAAATAATTTCCCTTAGGTGTTATAAAACCCGCTCCGCCTTGGATGGTCTCCAAAATTACGGCAGCAGTATTGTGGTCAATTTTATTTAAATCTGATATATTGTTGAATTTGATAAATTTCACTCCCGGAATAAGCGGCCTGTAAGCTTGGGTTTGTGTAGTATTTCCACAGACACTCATAGCTCCCTGAGTGTTGCCGTGGTAGGCGTTTTCTGCTGCTATAACTTGTTGCTTGCCTGTAACGCGTTTGGCCAATTTTATGGCTCCTTCTGTGGCTTCTGTTCCGGAATTGGTTAAGTAAACCGACCATTGGTTTGGGTGTGGTAAAAATTGCGTTAGTTTTTTGGATAATTCCACAGCTGGCGATAAGGCAAATTCACCATAGACCATTACGTGCATATATTTTTCTACTTGATTTATAATGGCTTCCTTTATCTTTTTATGCCCGTGTCCCATAGTATTTGCAGAAACACCGGCTATAAAGTCCAGATAGGCATTTCCGTAACTGTCATAAATATAACTGCCTTTTGCATGCGAAATAGCCAGACCTAACGGATGCGGTGTGGTTTGAGCCTGATATTGAAGAAAATCGGTATGTATTGTGTTATTCATTTTCTAATACTTCAATAATATTTTCTTCAATTTTTGGTTTTTCTTCATCGGTATTTCTTTGGGGTTTGTCTTTGGTAAAAATATCTTCTATTTTTTTTGGCCTTTCGGCTTCCCGCCACCAAAACCCCCTGAATTTTCTGTCTTCCAGAGGTAATTCCGAAGGTGGATACAAAGTGCCTTCGGGTGAATTGTAATATTTTACTTCTTTTATTTTTTGATTTTCTATTTTAAAACCTATACTGCTACTGCTGCTTTTATCAATGCCAATAAGGCTGTCCAGCTCATTGCGGGCGTAAAAAATGCTTTCGGCATTCCCTACTACCATTACATCTCGTAAATCATTATCCAAAAATTTACCCAAAATATTTCGGCCTTTAATCTGATTAAAACCGGCACTGTCTTTTTGTATAACAAAGGCGTTTTGCAATACTTTTAAACTGTCCATTTTTTCGGTTTTGGTATCTGAGAGCAATTGAATGGTATCCCCGGTAATCTGGCTGCCCTCACTCCATAACACCGGATTTCTAAATAGCTGGGTCAATCCGGATTGTTGATTGGCATAGATAGAATCACACTTTCCGGATAGGTCAGATTTAAAAAACTTAACCCGATTATAAGCCCTGATAATTCGTTTTTCCGGTTTTCCGGTAACCAGTAGAGTGTCGCCATGAACATACATAGAGTCCTTTTCTATGGCCGTAATGGCTACTGCTTTTTTAATGACAAAAGCTGAGTCTAAGTTTTGATAAAATTCGCCGTAATTACCACGTACTGCGGTATCGTTTACAGTATCTAGCATTTGTATATTATTTGTGGCAGAAGCAAATGCTTTGTTTCGGTCATAGTAAAGGCTATCCGCAGTAATAGACCGGTTTTTATAAATGATTTTAGAATTTTTTGTAAAATGTGAGATGTCGTATTTGGTATCGTAAAATCCTTTTTCGGTATATATAAAATTGTCCTCGCCGGTAATGGTAGATGGGCCGTATAAAAATGCTTGGCCGTTATTGGTAAAATATTCCAGATGTTCCGATTTTAATACATAATCCGGATTGGTAAGCACTACATCAGACAAGGCTTGAAATTTAGAAGATTCTAAAAAATAATTTCCTATTTTGCTTTCCAAAACATTGGCTGTATCTTTTATGGTGGCTCCGCTGCGATAGTAGAGTTGTTGTTTTATCCGGTCAAAATGTAACGTGTCTGTTTTTAAAGTCATCAGCGGATCTTTTAGTACCACATTACCCCAAGACAGAGCCTTTTTGGTATTGCCGTTGTACTGAACATATTCACTGGTCTGGCTGATGGTATCGCCCTGGTTTAATACTACATTTCCGTAGGCTTTAATAAGGTTTTCACTTTTAAAGTGAACCGCTTTTACGCTCTGTAGGGTAATGCCTTCATGTTCTACATAAACATGGCCTAATAACACGGTGGCATTGGGATATTTTTCTTCGTCAACGGTAGAATTATCAGCATGGATAATATGTATGCGTTTTTGTTGGGCTTGTAAGCCGATAGTGTAGAGTAGTAGTGAAAGATAGAGGAAATATTTGTACATTAACTAATGTTTTTACAAAGCTAAATAAAATGCTAATAAATAATTGTAATTTGTTGTTAAAGGCAACATCGATTAATTAAAAAAGGCCAGACACAATTTTATATCCTGATAAGTAACGCTGCCATCCAGTTCATCGTAGATTTTCTTTAGGCTGATGGCATTTTTATCTTTTTGTAAATCATATGCTTTTCTTACTTTTTTTAGCATTTCTTTTTTGGGGCGGTAGTGAGTTAAATTTACCTTTGGATGTTTTTCTCTTATTTTAATGAGATGGCTGGCAATAGTTCCTTCGGTCAGCCCTCTGATTTCCGCAATTTCTGCAATAGATTTTTTTTGAATGAGATAGGCCATAGTAATTTCATGGGTGCCGCCTTTTTTAGTTTTTATCTTTTTATCTTTGAGTTTGTTTTTTACTTTTTTAATTTCTTTTTCATTTGTAATGCCGCCGCAGGCTTTGATAAAAGGTTTTTCTGCTTTGGCTAATTCATTCATACTAAAAGCCTTATTTGCCTCGTCGGAAAGTTCCATAAAGCGTTGATCAGCTTTATATGCCAAAGCATCTACCGCTAAAGCGGTGTTGTTAATGCCAAGTAACTGCATACTTTCCAAAGATTTTAACCGGGATAAAGCAACATAGCCTTGGCCGCGTTCAAAGGTTTTTGATAAGTCTATCGTAGCTTCTTCCAGCGTCATCCCCTGGCTTTTGTGTACGGTAATAGCCCAGGCCAATCGCAATGGAATCTGTTTTAAACTAGCCAAAATCTTGTTCCGTTCGTCTTGGATATCCCAATTTTCTTTTTCTACGGTAATGATTTTTCCGTTACGTAGTTTAACTTTGGGCAAACCTTCACTGTCAAAGCCGGTTACTGTACCCAAAGTGCCATTTACAAAGCCTTTTTCTACATTGTTTTTAACAAACATTACCTTGGCATTAATTTTTAAGGTAAGTACTTCGCTGGTAAGAACAGATTTTTTTAAAGTTTCTACCAATTTTTTATTGCCTTTGGTACTCGCTCTGAATGTTCGTTTTTTCCCCGGAAGAGCCTCTAATTGCTTGCTGTTAATACTGTCCACATCTATATTATGTGTAAAAAGCTGAGTCTGTTCTTCGTTGTTGTTTAATGTATTAGATTTTGCATTTAGTAATAATTGATACGAAGATTTGGTAAAGGTTCTGTTTCGTAATTCGTTTAAGATTTTGTTTAGACTGTTGTTTGCCTGACGGAATTGTTCGGTAAGGTAACAGACCACAAGATTGGCTTGAAGCCAGGCATCGCTCATAAAAGCAAATTTATCTCTGGAGGTTTCTTCATTATTTCCTATAGGTGGCAACTGAAAAAAATCTCCTGAAAACACCACTTGTATTCCACCAAAAGCATCGTTATTCTCCTTAAAGAATTGGAGTACCGTATTAACTAAATCCAGTTGCTTTTTATGCAGCATGGATATTTCATCAATAATTAAAACTTTTACATTTTCTAAGTTTTTCTTTAGGTATTTTTTTGTTTTTAAGCTTACTAAGGCTGCTTGGTTGAGCTGTTCTTTTATACCTATGCCAGACCAGGAATGGATAGTCATACCATTCATGTGTGTTGCCGCTATGCCGGTAGAAGCCGTAACGGCTACAGGTACTTTCCGCTCTCTGAGATAGTTGATATATTGGTTGAGTACATGGGTTTTTCCTGTACCCGCCGAACCAGTTAAAAATACGTTTTTACCCGATTTAAGTATGGCCAAAGCTTTTTCTTGAGTCATGCTCCTAAGATATTAATTTTAAAGAGAATTTTTCTTAAAAGTACAGATACAGTAATATTTGTATATCCCATTTTTAACAAATAACAGGCCAAAAAACTATCTCCCCCATCAATGTTTATAACAGCATCGGTAAAGGAGATATTCAAAGTTTTGGTTAAATTAATAGAAGTTGTGAGAATAGGGTGGTGCCAGCTTAATTTATTTAATGATTTGCCGGTATAATATTCTCCCAATGCTTCTTTTTCCATTTAACACAAATCTTTTATCCTACCTTTAGCAATTCTACATCAAAAATTAACGGGGCATTGGGCGGAATAACACCACCGGCACCGCGGCTGCCGTATGCCAGATTGGAAGGAATTACCAAACGGGCTTTATCGCCTTCTTTTAAGAGTTGGATACCTTCATCCCAGCCCTGTATTACCTGGCCTACACCAAGGTTAAAATCTATAGGCTGGTTGCGTTTAAATGAAGAGTCAAACACAGTTCCGTCCAGCAATTGGCCTTTGTAGTGTACGGAAACTCTTTTCCCTTTTTCGGCTTTTTTTCCATTGCCTTTTTTTTGAATTTGGTAACGTAAGCCACTTTCGGTTTCCGTAAATCCTGCTGATACGGCATCTAATAATTTTGCACTTTTTTCTTTTTCTGCGGCTATTCTTTTTTCTCTTTCGCCTTCAAAAGTTCTAAAAGCTTCTATAGCATTAAAATCTTCTGCTTTTTTACCTTTTCTTATGATTTCTACGGAATTAATGGTGTCGTTTTGTTCTATCTTATCTACCACCTCTTGGCCTTCAACTACCTTGCCAAAAACGGTATGTTTATTGTCTAGCCAAGGTGTAGCCACGTGTGTAATAAAAAACTGGCTGCCATTGGTGCCGGGGCCGGAATTGGCCATGGACAAAATACCCGAGGTGTTGTGTTTTAAATCAGGATGAAATTCATCATCAAATTGATAGCCAGGATTACCGGTTCCTGTTCCCAGAGGGCAACCGCCTTGTATCATAAAATCAGGAATTACCCGGTGAAATTTTAGTTTGTCATAGTAAGGTTTTCCTTGTGGCTTAGCTTTATTTTCCATTTTTCCTTCGGCCAGAGCCACAAAATTGCCTACTGTACCAGGTGTTTTTTCCATTTCTAATTGTAAAAAAATATCGCCTTTAGAGGTCTTTATTTTTGCGTATAATCCGTTTTTCATGTTTTAAATGTTTTTAAAGAAGCAAAGATAACGTTGTGAATGGGGAATAAAAAATATATGGTGTAGTAAATACAATGGGTAGATTCAATCCGGAATAGATTATATTGGTAAATAATTTTGGGATAAAACAAAAAAAGACTCCCGGTTACAGGAGTCTCTCAGTTAAAAAAGAGTTTGGTTAATTATTTTAAGACTTTAAAAGTTCCTTTTTTGTCTCCAATTTCTACTTGCACTAAATATACGCCATCTGCTAAGTGAGAAAGGTTTATCTCAGTTTTTAATTTAGAAGGGCGTTGATAAATTAATTGCTGCCCTACTAAATTAAAGACCGATACGGAAGTAATTTTTTCTTTTGCTTTTAGGTTTAAAATGCCGTCTGTAACTGGGTTTGGATGAAAGCTAAAGTGTGTGCCTCTAAGTTCTGGTATATCAGCCGTTGCGGTATTAATCAATTTGTAATTATCAATAGCCACACCATAGGACAAGGTGTTTTCATCTTCGTAAATAAACTTTACTTTAAAAGCACTATTAATATAGTTGCTTACGTCTATTAATCTGGTTTTATTTTGTCCTGTGTTTCTGGGTGGGACATCTGTAGTTTCGGTAAGAATATTTTGCCAGGTAGTACCATCCCATACTTCAACTTTAAAATTCCCGTCATATCCAAATGCCTGATGGTTATAGATGATTTCTATGGCCGCACTGGTAGTGTTATTGCTTACTAAATCAATTTCGGGGCCCATTAACGAAACACTATAGCCGTTGTCCTGACAAGAGGTGGGGTCTGCTGCATTATAATTATCGTTAAACAATGCCGCTCCACTAGGGCAGGAAGCGGGTTTTTTTACGCCACTTCCGGGAACATTGCCCGTATAGCCAAATACCCACTCGCAATTGCTTGGGGTAGTTGTGGCAGTCCATCCTGATGGCATAGCCGCAGCATTAAAATTTTCTTCCTGAAGTTGAGCGTGTAACAGTATTGCAAAGCAAATGCTCAATAAAGTTAGGTAATACTTTCTCATTTCTTTTTGATTTAAGTGTTGTAAACGACTAGTCTTCGTACTCTAATTCTACCCGCTGTACAAAAACCTTATAGTTTCTGGCTGCATCTCTTACTTTCCACTCTCGCATTATGAATAATTGTCTTTTATAAGCATGATTTTTTAAACCTGCATACATTTCTATTTTTTGGTTGGCACTGGTATTGGTCTTTCCGTTTATAACAGCATTATAGGAGATGAACATGCCTATTCCGTGGTCTCCGTACTCTGCTCTGGGGCCAATATCCATATGATGGAAATTGGTATTATCCAACAAAGTTAAGCTATTATAATTGTATTTTCCAAAACCGATAAAGGTATAAGGCTTAGAAAAATCTACAGCGGCGTATTTCCGTTGATTTTTTAGATTGTCACTGTCAATATAGCCGCCTTGGCTTACCCAAGTATTAAAATCTACCAATGGTTTAAAATAAATTTCTATTAACCAGCCCGATGCTGTATCGGTATTATTTAGAATGGTGCCGTGTATTTTTGTGGTACCGTCTTCGTACTGTTGGTAATAGCCTTCGTCCCAATGGTGGTTTTCGTCAAATGGCAGCCCCTTTAGCATTACATTGGTAGTTTTATTTTTTGCTCCGTAATCAATAAAATAAGAGTCAATTACATCTTCACTTTCATTGTATTTTACCAGAACTGCGGAGCAATTGTCCACAAATTCTATTTGCGGCATCAGTGAAATATCTTCAAGTAAAATATGATTGGTAAAAGGTGCGGCTGTAGTAGGCCTTTCTTCGTCAAAGTCAACGCAGCTGCAACGTACGTCTGTTTTGATAGCTCCACCCATTATCCATGATTGGCCGTTTACAGTTTGCCCGTTTTTCTTATTTCTGGTATCAATTTTTACAGTGATTTTATCTACATTGCCGGCAACATCATCCAGTTTTAATTCAAAAATTTTAATACAACATTGCCCACTGTCAAAACCGTCTATGGTTTCTGTAAGCGAAGCAAAACTTCCGTCTGCTGCAGATACCTCTATATGAATATATCTACCGTCTGAGGTTAATTCAGATATGGGCAACTGTACGATAACCGGCCTTGGCCCGGTATCAGTTTGTATAGGAATAGTAGTTGTTTCTATATTGTTATAACCGCTTAGAGCCGTAAAAACGCCTGAACTGGCTACACCGTTATTCCTTGTTTTAAATACGTATGCCAATAAGGACTGGGCACTATTGGCCTCAGCCGTATTTTTATAGTGAATGGCAGTGGTGGGATCTACTTCTGTTCTGTAGTACCAAACGTTAGACCCACCGCCTTTGGGTGAATGCCGCTCAGCCTTGTACACCTTGCCCATGTGGTCTTCTAGTTCAATAGTTTGGCCGGGATTATTACCTTTATACACAATTTCAACCACTATTCTGCGGATGCCTTCTGTATCATTAATGTTTAAAGTAGCCGGTACATTGTTTTTTAGCCCTATACTCATTAGGTCAACTTCTACGCCATCTTGGCAGGTATATGACCAACCCGGATCTGTTGTGCTGGAAACAGTATTATTTTCTACTTGTAATTTTTTAACTGCCGGTGTTATACTGTTGTTAAATGCATGTAGATTTAATGACAGCAATAGTAGAAGAAGTAAGGAGGTGCAAACTGAGTAAGAATTTTTCATATTTTTCGCAAATTACTGTTTGTTAGGTTTTTAGTATTTTAATTAGAACTTATTGGTAAAAAAATCCCCCAATTGGTAACATGTCCAAAAGGGGGAGTATCGTTATAATAACGTTTTTTAAACCTTTATAGTATTATAAACAGACTGAAAATTTTTTTGGCATTTTTATTGATAATAATTTTAAAAAAACATAGTAAATGAATACAATAGAACCCGAAGTAATTATCGAAAATAAAAAAAACAAAACTGCAACCGGAAAGTATAAGCTGTTAGTACTTAGTATTTTATTTGATGCTATAGGTATGTTGTCGTTTACCATACCCATGATAGGAGAATTTTCAGATGTGATATGGGCACCACTTTCTGCCATGATTCTTTTTAAAATGTACAAGGGAGTAGAAGGTAAAATAGGCAGTTTGGTTTCCTTTGTTGAAGAATTAATCCCCGGATTAGATATTATTCCTACTTTCACACTTACGTGGATATATAAATTTGTCTTAAAAAAGTAAAAATAATGTCAAAATGGAATTAATAAGCCATTAAACTAAAAATGTTAAAATTATTTTATAACTTGCTGCCTGAAAAACGAGCAATTTTTGCATCGAACAAATTTATTAACTAAAAATTCTATCGACATGAGTGACTTAGCAGAAAAATTAGCTAAATTAAAAGAACAGGCCACTAAGCAATTAAAAGATTCTGGAGTATCATCAAATATTGACAATGATTTGTTGGATGATTTGGTAAACAGGATGAAGATGATTGTAAATAATAAAGATGCTATTTTAGTTTCCGGAACAGATGAGTCTGAGTTAGAAACTGTTAGGAAAAATTTTGTTGAAAAAAAATTAGGCATTACTGATAAAGCCAAGGGTATGGCTGCTATTAAGAAAGTAGCCGACAAAATGTCTGGCATTAAACAAAAAAATCGTGTTGCATTCTATTATATGGTGCAAAAAGAATTAAGCTAACAGCTATGGTTAAAATTTATCCAATTATATGTAGCATTATATATTAGACTTGGTATTACAACTAAACTAAAAAGTAATGGAACATGAATAAATTTGAGCCGTTTTTTAGAGAATAGAAAAAGCCAAAGATGAGTTTTAATTTAAAATCTTCTTAATTCTTTCTTCACGACGTAGCCTATAACGTCTTAGATAAATATATATAAAAAAGGTATTTTCTATTGAAAAAATAAATTAAGACTTTTGACATAGGCTTATTTCCGGTTTCATTAGGAAAGGGGTACAGTTGATGATCTTTTAATAATGCTTTGTACTTTTCCATCTGCTTAAAACTGAGGTCGCTAACGGCCATTCTTTTGGCAATGTTAAACTGATTACTTAGTTTTTTCTTCTCCATAAACCGTGTATTTACGCCTCGCTTTTTCCATTTTTTCATATTTTCAAAGTAGTGGATGGTCATGTGAACAAAATCATCAATAGATTTTCTAAAGGCTACCGGTGCAGTATTGGTCCATAATGATTTGGGGTTAATGACGTACCTGTAGATATAGACGGGTAGAAAAGCAGCTCTTTTGGTTGTTGGCAAAATTTCAGCATTAAAAGTCATGTCTTCTATAATTCTATTAGGTATAAATCTGATATTAGAATTTTTTAAGAAAGTTGTTCTCCAAAGATAAGCACAACAGCTATCGCCAAAATTATGTGAGCCTACAAAATCTTTTCCGTTTTCTACTACAATAGGATAGGTTGATAGCGGCTTTTTTAATGCCCTAATTTTATTTCTGGATTTGGTACGTATAAATTTAAATTCCAAAGCATCTAAGTTGTTTTCAGAAGCTATGTTGTACAAATCTAATGCTACATTGGGTACTATTAAGTCATCACCGTCAATAAACCAAATATATTCACCTTTGGCTAGCTCTATTCCTTTGTTTCGGGTAATACTTACTCCGCTATTCTTTTGCGAATAGATGGCAATATTTTTATGTTTTTTAGCAAACGACTCTGCAATTTCCAAGCTGTTATCCGTAGAGCCGTCGTTAATTATAATAATTTCGTAATCAGATAAAAGTATATTTTGTTCCAATATACTCAACAAACACTGCTCAAAAAACTGTGCCGCATTGTACATTGGAATAATTATACTTAATTTCATACTTTTAGAATTAATAATAGCAATTATATTATAGATTGTAGCAGTACAAGAAGTAAAACAAATGTAATGATAATTTGATTAAGAAATTAAAATTGGATTTGAATATTGTTAACAATTTATTTACCTGTCTTTTATGTATTGTTTTACAAAGAAAATGAAATTGAGAGATTTAAAAAATATAAAAGTTATAAATAATGGCTTATTCTATGAACTCATCTTGACTTTCTGTTTTTAGGAAATAGAAAAAGTTTAAATGAGTTCATATTTAAAAAACTATTTAAATAATCCGCCTAACAGGCTACCAAGGCCGCCTCCACTTTTTTTACCACTGCCCATTATCATTCCGGCTACGTCATCTATAATGCTGCCGTCTCCGTCAGAGTCCAAAAGGCGTTCTACCATACTTTGCTCTTGGCTACTGTTGCTGCCCAGTAATCCGCCCAGTAGATTATTTACCCCATTTTGGTCACTAATATTTTGTTGCGTGGTCTCTTTTCCCAGATAACTCATTACAAAAGGTGCTGCTACCTGAAGAATTTTCATGGCAGAACCCATATCTATACCACTGGATTTGCTTACTGCACCGGCAACATTTTGTTCTTTACCTTTAAAAACATGGTTTAAAATACCGGCTCCATCCTGTAGCACATCATTATCTATGCCGCTACCACCCAGAATACTACCCAGATTGTTTATAATGCTGCCATTGTGCTTATTGCCACTGAGGGCATTGAGTAAACTACTTGCACCATCAGTAGATTTTGCATTGTTTTTCATTCCGCCAAGAATTAATGGCAGAGCCGCACTAAGGGCAGAAGCTGTTTTATCGGGAGATTCACCTATTTGCTTACTGGTGCCCTGAATTAAGGTTTTTCCGGTTTCGCTGTTTATTAAGTCTAATAAATTCATTTTATTTGATTAATGTTTGGTAATATGTATTATATAATAAGGAGAGCAAGATACAATAAATTTTTTCCTTATAGGTAATATCTTATTTTTTATTATTGTGCATATTTTTTTATCTTTCCGTCCATTTACAGAAACAATTGCCATTTTGTTGGAAGTTTTGTGCCGGAAACATATATCAAAATTTTTGCATGTAACGTTTTTGACCTAAGATTATCCGTATTATTAAATGAGATTAAAATGATGATTATCCGTTTTGTTGGCCGGAACGTAGATAATGAACAATTAAACCTTGAAATTACTTTAGTTGCATGAAACGAGTATTAAGAAATTTTCAACACTTCTTCACAAAAGGCACTGTTTAAAATTTTTAATGCAGGAACGTAATGGTTATATACGTTCTTAATTCTATAATTTATTTATTGTCAATTAAATACTAAAATTTAAACGTATGAAAAAACTGGCACTTCACTGGCAGATACTTTTGGGTATGGTAGTAGGCGTATTATTTGGATTAGGTATGACCTTAATAGAAGGTGGAGATGTTTTTATTCGTAACTGGATTAAACCCTTTGGTGAGATATTTATAAATGCTCTTAAGCTCATTGCCATGCCATTGATTTTAGGTTCTTTGATAAAAGGCGTTGCCGACCTGCAGGATATTTCAAAATTATCCAAAATAGGTGGCCGTACCATTGCCATATATATAGGTACTACTTTAGTTGCTGTTACCATAGGGTTACTATTGGTTAATGTCATAAAACCCGGTGGTTCTATTACAGAAGAAACCCGTATTCAATTAGTAGAAGATTACAGCGAGGGTGCGGCCGAATTTCAAAAAAATGCTGAAAAACAGAAAGAAAAAGGGCCCTTACAAGCCTTGCAAGATTTGGTTCCTGATAATATTTTTAATGCCGCTGCTAACAATGGTAATATGTTACAGGTTATCTTTTTTGCCATCTTTTTTGGGGTTGGGCTTATCCTTATCCCCAATGAAAAATCGGAACCTGTACAGCAATTTTTTGATGGTTTTAATGAGGTAATTCTAAAAATGATTGACGTTATTATGCTTTTTGCTCCTTATGGTGTATTTGCCTTGTTGGCTGCTTTAATTGTAGAATCGCCAAGTGTGGATTTGTTTAAGGCTCTGGCATGGTATGCAATTACAGTTTTAGTAGGCCTTGCTTTAATGATTGTAGCCTATAATATAATTATGTTTTTGGTTACCGGGCGTAGTGTAAAAAGTTTTATGGAAAATATGTCTCCGGCACAACTTCTGGCATTTTCTACCAGTTCCAGTGCGGCTACTTTACCTGTAACATTGGAACGCGTTACAGAGCATATTGGTGTAGAAGAAGAAGTGGCTAGTTTTGTGCTGCCTATAGGAGCTACTATAAACATGGACGGAACTAGTCTGTATCAGGCTGTTGCAGCGGTATTTATAGCTCAGGCTTTTGGAATGGATTTGTCATTTGGTACACAACTGGGTATTGTAGCTACAGCAACTTTGGCCTCTATAGGCAGTGCGGCAGTTCCGGGAGCCGGGATGGTAATGCTTGTAATTGTATTGGCTCAAGCCGGAATACCCGAAGCCGGTTTAGCCCTTATTTTTGCTGTGGACAGGCCGTTGGATATGTGTAGAACCATTGTAAATGTTACCGGTGATGCCACCGTGGCAATGGTAGTGGCAAAATCAGTAGATAAATTAGGTGAGCCGGAAGTTAAAGAATGGGATGATGATTATCCCAAAGACAAAGTAAAAATAAATCGGAAGGCATAAACAGGACGAAAAACAACAATTTTTTAGCAAATCAAAAAAGTATAAACGAGTTCAGTATTAAAACAAGATAAAAATGAAGATGAACATCTGCTTTTTAATGTATCCATGGCATTCTATTTCATCGCCGGAAAATGATACTTCCGTGGCACTTATTCACGAATGTGCAAAAAGAGGGCATGGTATAGCCGTATGTGCACCCGCAAACCTCACTATAAGAAATACGATTTCGCATGCGTTTTGCACTATTTTAAACAGAATGGAAAAGGTGCCGCCCAATATAAAATCTTTTCATAAAAGGGTAACTACCAGAGAAAAGATGTTGCCTTTAGCCGGTTTTGATGCTATTTTTATGCGGGCTGAGCCGCCTATGGACCCATTAATGCTTAATTTTCTAGATTCGGTAAAAGATGACGTATTTATAATTAATAGCCTGCAAGGTATGCGGGAAGCCAATAACAAACTCTACACTGCCGTGTTAAATGACCCTAATAACGATATAATCCCGGTTACCCATGTATCTAAAAACAAGGATTATCTTATTCAAATGATAGAAGAATCCAAAGCAGATAAAATGATTCTAAAGCCATTGAATGGTTTTGGCGGTTCTGGTGTTATATTGATTGAAAAATCGGCTATGGCTAATATCAATTCCCTGCTAGATTTCTATATCAAAAAATCACATGGTACCTCAGATTACGTTATTCTTCAGGAATATATAGAAGGGGCAGACAAAGGAGATATACGAATTCTCCTGCTTAATGGCCAACCTATAGGAGCCATGCGGAGAGTGCCGGGAATAAAAGACCACCGTTCTAATGTTTCTGCCGGGGGTTCAATACAAAAATATAAACTCACCACAAGAGAAAAATTATTATGTAAAAAAATAGGCCCCAAACTGGTTAAAGACGGGCTTTACTTTGTGGGTATAGATGTAATAGCAGGGAAGTTAGTGGAGGTAAATGTGATGAGCCCGGGCGGCGTTACCTATATGAATAAAGTATATAAAACTAAACTTCAGGTTAAAATAATTGACTTTTTAGAGTCTAAAGTGTTGGAGCGTAATGTGGCTTACAGACGGGTGTCCGGTTTAAAGAAGTATGTGGATGAGGTATAAAAAGCAGATGGAAAGATTAAGATGATGGAATTATAAGCCTCCTTTGCTTTAGCCTTGTAGGATGGCTTTGGGTTCAAATAAATAAACAAAAAACAACATGACTGCAATACAAGATGTAACAACAATAGTTTCGGTAAATTGGCTTTATGAACATATAAATAATGACAATATAGTTGTATTAGATGCCACCCTTTCTAAGGCTACGGAAAGAGGGAGGCATAAGCTAAATGATTATATTCCCGGAACACGTTTTTTTGATATAAAGGATACTTTTTCTGATGGGAATGCTCCTTTTCCAAACACTATGATTTCCGCAAAAGAATTTGAAACAGCAGCCCGTGAGTTAGGCATAAATACCAACAGTACAATTGTAGTTTATGATGTGTACGGAATCTACTCTTCGGCACGGGCCTGGTACATGTTTAGGTCTATGGGACATGAAAATATAGCGGTACTCAACGGTGGATTACCGGCTTGGAATGCAAATCACTACCTTACTGAAGAATATAAGGAATACAAAGGAAAAAAAGGCAATCTTGAAGTGAAGTATAATGATGCCTTTTTTAAAGATTATAATTATCTGTTAAAGAATTTAATGGAGGTTAACAAGATAATTATAGATGCCCGTTCTACCGACAGATTTAAAGGACATGTTCCCGAGCCGCGGCCGGGTTTGCGAAAAGGCCATATACCTAATTCAGAAAATATACCTTATGGAAACTTACTTGAAAAAGGATTTTTAAAGGATAAAGAAAGCCTTCAAGCCATTTTTGAGGCATATAAGAATAAAGATGAACTCATCTTTTCTTGTGGTTCCGGTGTTACTGCGTGTATTTTGGCTTTAGGTGCAGAGATATCAGGGATAAAAAACTATTCCGTGTATGATGGCTCTTGGACAGAATGGGGCAGTCTGGGCCAATTGCCTTTGCAAAGAGATTAGAGTTATGGAGAAGTTATCCGTAAAGGCTGTTATTGAGAAAATCAAAAAAAGAAAAACCTTTGAAGCTGTTTCTGAGGATTATTCCTTTACTATAAAAATTGAAAAATACACACACTATATCTGTGCGGCTATCCACAATGGTCATCAGTTTCGCAAGGCACTATGGGAAAATTGCCTCCTTACCGAATACGAACGTTGGTATGAAGAAGATCCGGCCACAAAGGAGATGATAGTTAACCAGCCCATAGTTATTGCCGGTTTGGATTCCCGGTTTGAATACGATCTCAATCGCAGCCCTGAAAATGCCATTTATACCGATGCATGGGGGAAAAAAATGTGGAAAAATCTTTTAAACCAAAAGGAGATGGATAGAAGCCTTAACAAACACCGTAATTTTTATAAAGTAGTGCATGCTTTGGCGGAGGCAGTAGAAGTTGATTATGGGGCCGGCCTGGTGTATGATATGCACAGTTACAATTGGAGACGTTGGAACAGGAAAGTACCCACTTGGAATATAGGTACAGTTAATATAGATAATGAGCAATTTGGCCATTTTGTAGAAGTATGGCGAAAGCAATTGGCAGGTTTTAGTCTTCCCCATAACATCGTATCTAACGCAAAAATCAATGATACCTTTAGAGGCAATGGATTTTTTCTTAAATATATCACCGAAAAATTTAAGAATATACTGGTATTGGCCACAGAGTTAAAAAAAGTGTATTGTGATGAACTCCATCAGATTATATATCCTGAAGTGGTAGCTGCTGTAAGAGAAAATTTAGATGAGGCCATTGTCAAAAATGCTAAAAGGTTTAAAAGAGTTTTTATAGATTAGTATTTAAAATACTGAAAAAAATATGTTAATTTTGTGTTTGCCGGTTAGGTTAAACAATGTTTTTGTAATAACAACCTTCTAAATAAAGAGTTTTCCGTACAACTTGCTAATGGATTAAAATAATCGTATTGGGGTTTATCATGTTTTGCCCATATACATAATGTATTGATAATCTGCCTTTTTTAACCGGCCACCCCAACGGATAGATGCAATTTATAAAAACCGCTTTTTTAGTGATGGGTGGGGTACCATACATTGTTCTTTTTTTCCAAACCACTTATAACGGTTCTTTGCAATTAAATTATAAAGAGGATCTCGCAAAAATTTTGGGATTATTAAAAAGATAGCAAGAACAGACCATAAATCGTTTAATTCTTTAACAATTAATAGTGCGGCAGTAGATTTATCGTATATTTTTCCGTTTTTAATCAATTTGCGTGTTTTAAAACAAATTGTACAGTACTATTACATAAATTACAAACCCCGTCAAAGAGAATAATGGATTTATTTGTACTCAAATTCATACTTTAAAGGTACAAAATATAAAAAGAATTTAGGTTTAACATATAATTAATATCTTACATTTGAATATTCTTTATTTTAAGAAAAATTGACTCAATGATCGAAATAAAAAATTTGCATAAGTCCTATCCCATGGGCAAAGATAAACTCCATGTACTCAAAGGGCTCAATCTATCCATAAAAGAAGGCGAATTTGTTTCCATTATGGGGGCTTCGGGTTCCGGAAAATCTACTTTGTTAAATATTTTGGGTTTATTGGACACCCATGATGAGGGTGAATACTGGCTGAATAATCAAAAAATTGAAAAACTAAACGAAAAAAAAGCAGCCATATTAAGGAATAAGTTTTTAGGCTTTATATTTCAGTCTTTTAACCTTATTAATTATAAATCAGCATTAGACAATGTAGCCATGCCGCTCTACTATGCCGGTATAAATAGAAAGGACAGGAATAAGATAGCTTTGGACTATTTGGATAAAGTAGGTTTAGAAAAATGGGCTAAGCATCTTCCCGGAGAACTCTCCGGCGGACAAAAACAGCGGGTAGCCATTGCCAGGGCATTGGTAACCAAACCTAAAGTTGTTCTTGCCGATGAGCCCACAGGTGCCTTAGATAGTGCTACTTCCGGCTCGGTGATGAAACTGCTTACCGAAATTAATAATGAAGGTATGACCATTTTGGTAATTACTCACGAAGAAGACATAGCCGCTAAGACCAAACGTATAGTACGGCTCAAAGACGGTATTATCACCAGTGATGAAGTACAACAATTACAAAATGCCTAATTTATGTTTGACATAGACCGCTGGCGGGAAATTTTTCAATCCATTGGAAAGAACAAGCTAAGAACTTTCTTAGGTGCCTTTACTGTGGCTTTGGGGATATTTATTTTTACGGTTTTGTTTGGTATGGGTAACGGGTTAAAGAATACGTTTAAACAATTCTTTTCAGATGATGCTACCAACACTATTTTTGTAAGGGCGGGTGTTACTTCAGAAGGGTATAAAGGTTTTAAAGAAGGACGAGAAATTCAATTTGAAAACAGTGATTTAGATTTATTGAGAAAAGAACTGGGAGATAAAATTGAATACTACAGTGCCAGAATTTATAAAAGTGTACAAGCTACTTATAAAGTGGAGTCAAATAATTATAATTTTCGCGGCGTACATCCCGGGCATCAATATTTGGAAAATACACAGATTAAAGAAGGAAGATATATTAACGAAAAGGATATTTTAAATAAAACCAGAGTAGTGGTTATTGGGCGGCTGGTTGCAGAAGACCTGTTTAAAAAAACAGAGGCAATAGGGAAATTTTTGATTCTGGACGGAATTTCTTTTAAGGTAGTTGGCATCTTTACAGATACGGGTGGTGATGATGAAGAAAGAATGATATATGCTCCTGTATCTACCATCCAACTTATATATAAAAACACAGATGATATAGACCAGATTAATTTATCCTTTAATAAGGCTATGGGAGTGGACGGAGCCAAGAAAATGGTAAACGATATTAATACTTTACTAAAGGAAAGACACAATGTTTCGCCCAAAGATCGCAGTGCCATTTGGATACGTTCTGTTTTTGATGATTATCAGCAGAATATGCAGTTTGCTAATGTTTTGCAACTTATTGTACTGTTTATAGGTATTGGAACCTTATTGGCCGGAGCCATTTCCATTGGCAACATAATGGTTTTTGTGGTAAAAGAACGTACTAAGGAATTGGGAATAAGAAAAGCCCTGGGAGCTACGCCGCGTTCTATAGTAGGCCTCATTTTACAGGAATCTATTTTTATAACGGCCGTAGCAGGGTATTTAGGCCTTTTAATTGCAGTGATAACGCTTAGTCAGATAGGCAATAAAATGGAGGATTATTTTATTACCAATCCTCAGGTAGATATTAGTACTATAATAACAGCAACTGTAATTCTGATTGCCGTAGGAGCAATAGCAGGTTACATTCCGGCAAAAAGAGCTGCTAAAATTAAACCCATAGTTGCTTTGAGCGACGATTAAATGAATATTAATGAAATTATTTGATAAAGACACCTGGGAAGAAATTTTTAATGCTATTAAGAAAAATAAGCTTAGGACAGCTATTACAGTCATAGGCGTTCTTTGGGGTATATTTTTATTTATTACGCTATTAGGTGCTGCAAGAGGTATGGAAAATGGATTTAACAGGGAATTTAGCAAAATGGCCACTAATAGTATTTTTCTTTGGGGCCAACGTACAACTATGCCCTATAAGGGATTTCAAACCGGAAAACCTATACAACTAAAAATACAGGACGCAGAGGCAGTGCAAAAATTAGTTCCGGATGTAGCCTTTGTAGCTCCTAGAAATGTAAAAGGCGTTTTTGGCGGTTCGCCGGCACATGTAAAACGGAAAATTAATACTAAAACCTATAAAGTATTTGGCGATTATCCCGTCTTAGACAAGGTGAGTAAAGTAAAACTTATTGATGGCAGATTTTTGAATTTAGATGATATTAATCAAAAGCGAAAAGTCTGTATTATAGGAGAGAAAGTTATAGACGAATTGTATAAACCGGATGAACAAATAGTAGGGAGCTATGTGGAAATTAATGGTAGTTTTTTTCAGGTAGTTGGCATTTATAAGGATAAACAAACGGGTTTTGAAGGTGCTGATTCTATCTATATCCCCTTTAGTACTTATCGAAAAATATACAATACCGGAGATGAGATAGGTTGGATGGTTATTGCGGCATATGACGGGGTAGATATTGTAAAAGTAGAACAAGAGGTAAAAGCACTTTTAAAGCGAAGGCATCAGGTTAACCCGGAGGACGAAATGGCCTTTGGGGCGTTTAATTTTGGCGAAATGGTGGGAAAACTTACCGGTTTTATATCAGGTATGCAGTTCTTAACATGGTTTGTGGGTATTGCCACCTTAATAGCCGGCGTAATAGCCATAGGAAGTATTTTATTAATTACCGTAAAGGAGCGTACCAATGAAATTGGGATAAGAAGAGCCTTGGGGGCCACACCAGATGATATTAAAGGCCAAATTGTAATAGAGTCTGTATTTTTAACTTTGTTAGCAGGTATTTTGGGGTTTATTTTTTCAGGGGTGGTTTTAATGATTATTAATGCATTAACAAAAGATAATGATGACTTTCCTTTTGTAAACCCCACGGTAAATATTCCTATAGCTATAGGGGCTATTATAGCTTTGGTAACTTTTGGAACATTAATAGGTTTAATTCCGGCACAAAGAGCAGTGAATATCAGGCCTATAGAGGCATTGCGTGAGGAGTAGGGGTATTTAGCGGGTAGTTTTTAGCTCGGTTATTTATTCCAATAATAATTAATAAAAGGATAGAAAATAAATAATAAAAAAATAATCAATACATCAACATGAAAAGAACAATCATTTTTGCACTTATAGCTATTGCTTTTATAGCTGTTTTAATTTGGTTTGGTAAGATGAATAGTAAATCAGTACTGGAATTTAAAACTCAAACCCCTTTTAAAACCAATATTGTGAAGAAAACCGTTGCCACAGGCAAGGTTACGCCACTTGAAGAAATTGAAATAAAGCCGCAAATATCCGGAATTATAAATAAGATTTTAGTAGAGGAAGGACAAAAAGTAAATAAAGGTGATTTACTGGCAACCATTAAAGTGGTACCCAATGAACAATCGCTTAATAGTGCAATGGGCCGCATCAATAGTATCAAAATCCGGTTGGGAAATGCAAAGATTGAATACGACCGAAATAAAACATTGTATGAGAAGGGGGTAATATCAAGATCTGAATTTGAAAATATAGAATTGCAATACAATCAAGCGAAACAAGATTTGGAAAATGCTCAAAATGATTATCAGATTATTCGCCGAGGATTTGCGGGTTCCGGTGGTGCAGCCAATACTAATGTAAGAGCAACAGCTTCTGGAACAGTTCTGGAAATACCCGTAAAAGAAGGATATCAGGTTATAGAGTCCAATAATTTTAATGCCGGAACAACTATTGCTACCATTGCAGATATGTCTAAAATGATTTTTGAAGGCAAAGTAGATGAAGCAGAAGTAGATAAAATTCAGGAAGATATAGACTTGGATATTACCTTAGGTGCTGTTGAGGATAAAAAATTTCCGGCCAAGCTTACTTTTGTTGCCCCCAAAGGTACAGAAGAAAGCGGAGCAGTTCAGTTTACGGTAAAGGCAGATGTTACCTTAGATGATGCGTATTTTTTAAGGGCAGGATACAGTGCTAATGCAGAAATTGTATTAGAAAAGAAAGACAGCGTAATGGCGGTAAAAGAAGCTCTGCTGCAATATGACAAAAAAACCGAAAAACCTTATGTAGAAGTACAAAATGGCGAGGATTCCTATGAGCGGCGTGATGTGGAATTGGGTATTTCAGATGGTATAAATGTAGAAATTGTAAGTGGGCTGTCTATGGATGATAAAATAAAAGTCTGGAATAAGCGGTCTAAAGATGAAGAAGATAAAGAAGGCGAAGGCGAAGAAAGCTAATTTATCTATCTAAATTTCCATTAGAAAAATACACAATGTGACAAGTGAGCACGTCTTTGGATTGAAATTTTCTGTTTGCCGTTTCCTAAGAGCAATCAAAATTACCATTTTTTTGGGAGGTAAAATATAGAATTTTTGATTTTTTCCTTAACCGGTATTACTCATATGGAGTCTGAATTAAATTGTCTTATTTTACCAATAACGGCATAAATAACCCGGATTAATATAATTTTTACAAGAATTGCTCCGAAACTTTTTCTGCCTTTCTGCTTTTACTGTAATCGTAAAATCCTTGTCCTGATTTTATCCCCAGTTTGCCGGCGGTTACCATATTTACCAGTAGGGGGCAGGGAGCGTATTTGGGGTTGCCAAAACCGTTGTAAAGTACTTTTAAAATAGACAGGCACACGTCTAGTCCTATAAAATCGGCCAGTTGCAAAGGCCCCATAGGATGAGCCATGCCCAGTTT
>PDWI01014014.1_pt1 | contig 24671 bp, 9 predicted proteins | sample 1430891 | NCBI WGS metagenome assembly PDWI01 (sample SAMN01162508, study PRJNA174530) | Oral metagenome, whole genome shotgun sequencing project. | biome: Marine environment; feature: Marine mammal; material: Swab sample of the gingival sulcus; isolation source: swab sample of gingival sulcus...
ATCCCACTCACCACAAGGATACTTATCGTGCGGAGTAGCCTCATCACATTTAAGCGTATAGTACATCAAGATCTTCCCATATTGCTCATTGGAATCGGGAAAGGAAAAGCATGCCCGCCGCGTGGTGATGGAGTCGAAGGAGAAGGTTTTCACCACAAGGGTATCCCCCGGTGAAGCCATAAGAGCCGCGGAGAAAAGCAGGCAGCCGTACAAGAAAAGCTTTTTCATCATGTTTATACTTTGTAGCCCTGGGCTTTTAACTATTAGCCTCTGGCTTGGGTTAATAGCAACGTTCACAAAAAGTTATCACTCAACTTCCGTCTTCGGTCTTCCGACTTCCGTCCCCATAATCATTCCGTTGTGTGTCCAGAAACTAGTCATGGAGTTTCATCATGTTTCAATTATCGTTGTAAGAGGATAGAGGAGACCGACCAGGGCGTGATCTTCGTTTTTAATTTGAGCCGTGTGGCCGGGGCCACTGAGATGGGGTGCAACGGATTCCCGTTCACATCCCCTTTGGCAAATCCTGAAAAGGAGAAGATGGGTTCACAAAGGGCATACTTTTCCTCTCCCCGCACCTCCAAAATCCGCATCAGCACCTCATCTGTGTAGAGGGCTTTACGCAGGGAGATAATCTCCAGCTCCTTATTTCTCAAGGCAAAGAAGGACAACCGATCGGGGATCATCCCAAAATTCTTCTCCGGAGCAGGTAGGGACACCAGAGGATTTGAGAAGGTATAGCCATCGATAAGCAACTGCTTGTCCCCGGCAAAAGAGGAGGAGAGTTCAAAACGGAGTGTCACCGGGCGCTGGGCTCCGGCCCCATCATTGAGCAACACCATTCCATTGACACTCTTCACCCCCGCTGCCCCCGGCATAGAGGGGGCCATGGCCGAGACCTCCACCACCTCATCCGTTGAGAGGCGTGAAAACCCCAATGGCACCCTATAACGCACCGTTGGATTCTGTGCATTCACCACAAAGGGCACTTCAACAAGGGTCGGATCACCCCCCTCTTCCGGTTCATAGGAGACCTCCCAACTAATTTTCTTTAATTGATGAAAAAGGGAACACCGTGTAGTGAGAGTACCCTGAGGCAATGCTGTCACACGCTCAAAAGAGGAGAACACCCGTCCACTTTCTAATAGGGTCCAGGCAGACGCCTTTAAATGTCCAGCAAAAGAGAGGGAGTCTTGGGAAAGACTCTTCACCTCAGGAGAGCCCCAGGAATCCCCTTCTTTTACCCACTCTTTGCGTAACTTCTTATCCAGCAATGAGACCATTCCCTTTTCAGAAAGACGGCATGTGTAGAAGGCGTTATCAATGGTCACCCCTTGCTCATCCCTCATAATTTTAGGAAAAACATATTTCTCCCCAGGAAGATCCAGCCTTTTCACGTAAAAGGTTTTATACCCCAACCCGGGAACCGCATGAGCCGTGAAATAGAGGTACTGCTTCCCTTCACGCACCACCAGTTGTCCAGGCAGCGCCCTTTCTTTATCATCAAAAACACGCCACTCTCCGGTAGCAGAGGGCTTTTTAACACCCGGTGAAACAGTCGCCTCATGAAGCACCGCATCCACCGGCACCGCCAGCACGGAAGAGGCGGCATGGGTCCCAACATTAAAGACCACCACCGGTTTTCCTTTTCGCTGTGTTGCAATCAACGAGGTCATCTGCCGTAAGGAGAAGAGGATTAGAGAATCACACAAGAAGGATGCCTTCTCAAGTGCTTTTTCACACGACTCAGGAGTCCCCTCTTCAAAGAGGAGCGACTCAATGCGGTCAAAGCTCTCTACGGGATAGGAGGAGAAACCCTCTTGCAAAAGGGATAACCAAACCGCTATCTTCTCCGCATTATGCCACTTGCTGGAAACCTCATTAAACAATGCCATGGAACGGAAAAAGAGGGGATCCATCAAGGTGGCCTCCTCACAAGGGAGTTCGCCCATTAAAGAGATTGGAATATCAATCCCCTCACGCATTCTCTCCAAGGCAGCGAGTGGATCGGAGAGCATCATCTTAGGCGGATAAAGAGGGATCAATTCTCCCGCAGTATCAACAGCATACCTCAATGATTTCCAATACTTCATAAGGATAGGCTCCCGCTCTTTACCATCAATTGCGATGGGAAAGTAATCACACTTATTACCATAAAGAGAATCGTACCGATTAATTTCTGAAAAAAGCGTGGCAAAAAGATCTCTGACAGAAGTATTCTTCTCTGAAATCACCTGTGATATACCCCACACATAGACATTTGAGAGGTCCGGAGCATACCATCGATAGAAGCCGGAATTGATATTCTTTTCCACAAGATAAACCACTCCCTGTTGCGATAACACTTGAGGCATTTGAGCCGCCCGCCCGTGAAAAGTCCCTGTCAGAATTTTGGGATGCACACTCTCTCTCACACGATGCGCCACCAGACGTACCATCGTCTCTCCGGAAGAGAAGGTTTCAGAGTAAGCAGAAACAGAAGATTCTTCCTCCTCTGCCCCCTCACCAAGGGGAACAAGAAGTACTGAACGATTGCTCCTGTGCCTCATCCCTTCCAGGAATTGTGATGAGAGTGCTTGGTGCAAAGCTTCCACAACCGTTCTATTACGCCACTCCCCCTGGGAAGATAATAGACCAATATGGGTAATCAATTCATGATCGCTCAATACACGAACTTCTCCCTCTCCATAGAGCTCAGGGATGATCAGATGAAAATGAGAAGCCTCAAGATAAAGGGAAAGGGGATTTCCTTTCAACTCCAAATAGCGAAGAGCCACACGAAAGGAAGCCACAACACGCTCTTCCTCCTCTTGAAAAGCTGTTGTTCCCGCAATACCATTCACGGTATACTGCACCGTCTCCCCCCGAAAGGCGGGCGGAGCAATCAGTGTCACAACGGTCTCCTCCCCCTGTTGTTTCAGCATCGTAGTGAATACCATCTCTTCATATTGCGACATTGTCTGACCCCATATCCCGAACGGTAGCATCCAAAGGAAAAACAGAAGAAACAGCACATTTTTTCTTATATACATAGAACTATCTTTTTAGAGGGGTGAAGATACAAAAATGTATCTCAATGAAAAGCAAGTTTTTTTGTAGTTTTGCTTTCACAAAACCAATTGCATTGAGAAAAAGGAATATTATTCATTTTTTTATTGATATACTGCTGGTTTCTAGTGGTTTCTTTTTTATCATTTGGATGCTTCCTGCCACCAGAAGACACTATATCCCCGCATATGACCTGCAATTTGTAAGTTTTTTGGCCCTTTGGCTCTTTTTTTCCGTTCTTTTTGGAAAATTTCGCTCGTTCACGGAACGAAACTATATAAAGACATTGGATATCATTTTCCGTTCCAACATCTCTGTGACAGCTATTGTAGCCAGTCTTATCTTCTTTTTCAACCGTTTCAACTACTCTCGAAAGGTCGTATTTGGCACTCTTCTTTTAGCCACCCTTTTGGAGATCCTCTACTCTTTCCTCTTGTATATTCGAAACAGGCAAAAAGAGGAGACGGATAGTGTGGGAGGACACGGACCTCTTGCCACCCAAATTGACTACACAAAAGCCGAAAGCCTGACAATACCAGAGAGCGAAGAAATTCCTGAAGATCAACAGATCAACATATTACTAAAAGAGCGATACCTCCGTACCATTCCTGGACTTTTTCACTGGACCGCACAAAATATCCCCCTTCACCACATACGAAAGGATAATGCACTAACCATCTATTCTCACCATATTTACAATATTGAATTTTATGATAATGACACGTTAGAGCTTTTTATCAATTTACATCCTGTCAATGACTTAAGACATATTAACAACTATTTTAAGACCGTATGGAAAGATCTAAAACCGGGAGGGTATTACCTACTTTGTGGCAAAACTAACGATGTGATAAAGGCGTGGTACAAGCGTAAAATGCCTCCGGGATTATCACAGTTCTTCTATTTTTTACACTTCTGTTTCCACCGTGTAATGCCTAAAATACCGGGATTGTCACAGCTATACTTCGCCATTACGAAAGGACGCAACAGGGCTTTTAGCTTTACGGAAATTCTGGGGCGACTGTATTATTGCGGATTCTCCCATGTGGCTTCCACGATCATAGAGAACCATCAATATATCATTGTTAAGAAAGACAGACATCCGGTCACCGGGCAGACCCCCACCTATGGACCTTTGATCAAGCTCAACAGGGTTGGCAAAGGAGGAAAACCCATCAAAGTACTCAAGATGCGAACGATGTATCCCTACTCTGAGTTTCTGCAGGACTACATATATCAAAAAAATCAATTGAAACAGGGGGGAAAATTCAAAGATGACTTCCGCATTACGACGGAGGGAAAACTTATGAGACGATTATGGATTGACGAGTTGCCCATGCTTGTCAACTTGCTTCGGGGAGATATTAAAATTGTGGGGGTTCGTCCCATCAGCCAGCACTACATGAACCTTTACAGTGAAGAGCTGCAAACACTACGCAAAACAGTAAAGCCGGGATTTATCCCCCCCTATTATGCCGATATGCCCAACACCATTGAGGAGATTGAAGCCTCAGAGATTGCCTATATCCGAGCCTACCAGAAACATCGTTTCTCCACCGATCTACGGTACCTTTTCAAGGCACTAAAAAACATTCTATTTAAGAAAGTGCGAAGTGCATAACCGATGAATTTTCAGCAGCATGAAACAGCTTATCATCATACTTCTCTTCACCACGGCTTTAGTAATTCCCTCCTTCTCTCAGGAGGAGAAGACTCTTCCCGATACACTGGGCACAGCCACGCATAAAACGGCCGTCATCGGACAACAGGTTCCCTCCTCGCAAGATTCACTGGTCATAAAAGAGGGGTTCTTTACCGATCTTATGCGGGAGGTCACCCCGACAAACGTGGTAGATACTACCACAAAAAATTCACACCGACAGGATCCAGCTTTCTCAGGCAATCGCTTTTATCAAACCTTAGGAAACCAGGGATTGGCAAGCAAAAACCTTATTTTCGAAGGTGTGTCCCCTCTCCTTTACCACTATGGTATTCAGGCCCATGCGCTGTACCAAACCACCCCCGACAACCTAAAAGTTTATACATCGTACAAGCCCTATACCATTCTCGATTATGCCCAAGGCCCCTCGGGAGATCGACGAGAAGCACAACTCAACGTGGATCATGGACAATATCTGGCCCCAAACTTATTAGCAGGGGGCAAACTTTACATGAACAGCTCTTTGGGGGATTATAGCCGACAAAAGGCGCAGAACCTCCAGCTGGCTTTCCATGGAACATTTAAGTCTAAGCATCAACGCTACGCTGCAAGCGTGGCATACATCCACAATAAAGCCCTTTGGTATAATAATTTTGGCATAAAACATGATTCTGTCTTTGAACAACACATCGAACCCTCAAGAAAACTTATCGTGATAAACAACACTAAATCAGAATCAGGATTTAGAGAACATTGGTTTTATACTTCGCAATATCTTTACCTTTCAAATCCACAGAAAGAGGGTATCGCCCTGGGGAAAATAGGATTAACCAGTTTCTATAATCGGAGCAAACACCTTTACAAAGACACTAACACTGACACCACCTTCTATCCGGCTTATTACCATGAGGATTGGCAAACGACCTTTGACAGCACCACCATAACACGATTCGTCAATGATCTTTACTGGCAGAGTGGAAAGGCGGAGAAACGACAGTTTCTCACCCTCAAAGGAGGGATCCTGCTGCAACAAAACAATGTAAGCCACTACGACTCCGTCTTCTACCGATCGAACCGGCTCTCTACCTACGGAGAGATAACCATCCGCCCCGACTCAGCCTCAAGGATATGGGTTAAAACGGCTTTTACGACCCATTCAGGTTCTCGTACAACCAAAAACTTGCTTTTGGAGGGGGTGGTATCGCGTCATTTCTCTTTTGGGCACCTATCGGCAAAAGTAGGCCTCTTCAATACCCCTCCCCACTTCTCCCTGCTTCGATACCACTCTGCGCACTATCAATGGGATCATAGTGACTTCAAGGATCTCACCAACCTCCGAGCCTCATTGCATTACCGTCGCCGGACAGGAGAGGCCGGCCTATCATACCATGCGGTGTCACACTATACCTACCTGGATCCAACAATTCTTCCGGCGCAAGCCCCGGAGGTAATCCATTTATGGAAGGCATGGGCTTCTCAAGAGTTCTCCCTGTGGCGCTTTGATCTCTCCATACAAGGAATTTACCAGTACATTTCAGATCCATCCATCATCCACTTACCCAACTTTATGGGCAAGATGAGTGTGCAGTTCCATCAATCCCTATTCAACAATGCATTGCAGGCAAGAGTGGGGTTAGACATCCTCTATACAACAGCGTTCTACGGAGATGCCTACGCTCCCGAATTGGAACAGTTTTATCTACAAAATGAGCTACTAACAGGGAACTATCCCTTTATGGATGCCTACCTCAAGATACAGGTAAAGAGGGCGCGTATTTTCTTGATGCTTTCGCATCTAAACAGCGGACTTATGGGCTATCATTACTACTTCACGCCCCACTATCCCATGAAAGACCGGTATGTAAAATATGGCATTAGTTGGTTTTTCCACGATTAATCTCACCGTGGAGACTGCATCTCAACCGAAGAGGTGCTATTGGATTCCTCGCTGTTTCTTTATGTTCAGGTAGGCCTCATTTAATTTTTGGAATTTCTCTTTTGCCGCTTTCTGCACCTCTTCACCAAGATGGCTCACCTTGTCCGGGTGGTATTTTACGGCCATTCGGCGATAGGCCTTCTTCACCTCTTCATCGGTGGCATCCGAACTAATTTCCAGAATTTTATATGCAGCATCCACATCCTTGACAAACATGGCCTTGACAGAGAGGAACTCACGGTGACGAATTCCCAGATGATGAGCCGCTTGTTCAATCACGGAGAGCTCATCCTGATGGCCCACCCCATCGGCCATGGCTATGCCAAACAGGTAATGGAGCAATTGCAAACGTGACGCATAGTCCATATTATTTCGGATCTGCACGCACACCTCCAACAAATTAATCGACTGTTTAAGGGTATCACGCAGCAACAACAGATACTGCTCAGCCCGTTCCTTTCCAAATTGGCGGAAAAAAAACGATTTCACATAATCAAGCTCGGCTTTCACCACCTTTCCGTCGGCCTTCATAATTGCGGCGGAAAGCACCACTAAACTCACGGCAAAGTCGCCCCCGGTGGTTCTTCGCACGCGTTCTCCTTTGGTGGACGAGGCCTGGTCATAGGCATACTTCCCTGCCTGCATCCCGTCCACGATAGACCCCAAGGCAAACCCCAGAATGCCCCCAATGGGGCCTCCCAGGGCCCAGCCCAATCCGCCACCTATCCACTTTCCATATTTACCCATAATGGAATATTATCATAATTATGCTTCCCTCCACAAAAAGTGTGCCTTTACTCTATGGAATCATCCTCCACATAAGCTCTCTCTTCTTCCACAAAGCGAATTCCCAAAGGCTCCAACTCTTTCAATATGGGTTCGTAGAGGTCCTTTACCACTGGCACATGCACACCGGTCACATGGATGGTTCCATTGAGCAATAGCTTCGTCGCAATGGCCACCGGAGTTCCTACTGTAATCGACATTGCCGTATGACGATGATCGTCGCCTATCACGACCATGGAGGAAATAATCTCTCGTTTTTCCCCCTCTAGACGATAGATAAAACGGTGTTGCATCACGATCATATCCTTATCCTCTTTACCAAAAGCCCACTTCTCTTCCAATAGATGTTGTAGGATCTGGGCGGGTGTTCCTCGCTCTATTCCAAGGGGTTTCTTTTCGAAGATGCCCAACCATTTCAATTTTTGCATCACCTCTCCCTCAGGGTCAATATTGAGGTAACGGGAAAGTTTCTCCTCCACTGGTGCACAGGGGTCATAGCGCAAGAACATATTCGTAAAATCCCGCCATGTCAGGTTAGCGGCATCTTCCACCACTGTCACATCATCAGTCATTCCCAACTGCACAAAGACATCCCATGCCTTGGCGTATCCGGGACGTCGCATAGTTCCGCGATACATGGTGGGGATCTCACGAAGATTATACGTCTCCCGATAGGAGAGCGAGTTACGATTCGGATAAATTTCAAAATCCCCTACCCCGGGTACAGAGGCATGCATAATCCTTTTAAAAAGCTGATTATAGGGTATATACTTATACTTTCCATTACGAATAAAGGTGGCAGAACCTCCCTGTCCTGCAAGCACGACATTGCGAGGGTTCCAAGTAAACTTATAGTCCCAAGGATTGCTATCCGACTCCGGCGCAATCAGTCCTCCGGTGGAGGAATAAAACCCCTCTAAGACTCCCCCCCGCTCACGAATACGGTCTACTACACGCATTGCAGACATGTGATCGATACCGGGATCTACCCCCAACTCATTAAGCAGGGCAATGCCAGCCTCTTTCGCTGCCACATCATGTGAACGCATCTCCTGCGACACATAGGAAGCTGTCACCATATGCGTTTTCTGAGCAACACACATCCCCGCCACAATGGGATGAAAACGAGCCGGAAGAAAGCTAACAACCACATCAGCCCAATCCACTCGATGTACCAAAGCATCTTTATCATTTATATCAAAACAAAAGGTCGTACTTCGAGGATGTCCCTCTGTCTTCTCCTTGGCAACCTTTTCATCAATATCCCCCACGTCGATACACCAGTCATATTCCTCAGAATGATCAAGAAAATACTTAATCATGGACGAAGCAGATAATCCTGCTCCTAAGATCAATATCTTTTTCATAAATGGTTTTATTTTTAAAGGTGCTAATGTAAGAGAATCCCAGATAATATCCTTATATAAAACTACTTTTTCCTAAAAAAATCACAAAAAAGAGGCCATCCCTTGAGACGGCCTCTCATCAATTCATTTTTTCATTGAGAAGATAGCCCTACTTAGCGTCCGTCCATAAAGTCAAAGTTTTGAGAAGAGGCGGTATAGAAGGTCCGACTTTATGACAGGCACCAAGCAAGTACCAAATACGTTGTTACGCATCATAAGCCATCCATAAAAATTGCCCGCAGAGAGGAAAACACGCCTCCCTACGGCATCAACAGCCCGTCACGATTTTAAGGCTGCTCAATCCCTCTTCGATCACATATTCAGGAAAAGGAATAACGATTTTACTTACAATTATCAAAGAACGTGGTAGGGAAATAGTTCAAGGGATAGACCTCTCCGGGTTTAAACCCTTTCAGAGAGTCATAATTTATCCCCTTCTGCTTCACCACAGAGGTAATCTTTATCTCTGTACGACGGTTTGCCTGGTGCTCCTCCTTACTACACGGCACCCCATTGGAGCACCGATTCGTTAGTTGATACTCACCATAACCACGTGCCGTAATGCGATCAGGGGCAATCCCTCGCTTTACAATCCATGCCACTGCCGAATCTGCACGACGTTGAGAAAGAGCCTCATTATAAGCATCATTACCCCGACAATCCGTATGAGATCCCAACTCCACTTTGATGGGATTCTCCCGCAACACATTCACCAGGTTCATCAACTCACTCTCCGCATCGGGACGGATATAGGCCTTATCAAAATCATAATAGATGTTCTTCACCTCAAACACTTCGTTCAACACAAAAGCGGGAAGAAGAAGATCTCGTACCGGGGGAACCTCCTCTCCCACATAGAAGGACATACAATCCACCAGATAACCCTCCTTCATCGCCTTAACCTGATACGGGGTAGAGGGATCTACCGGAGTATTCGCAATACCAAAAGGATTGGACTCCAAAATTGTCACTTCATCCGTATTCCCATTCAAGAGGAAGAAGGTAGCCTCGGAGAGAGGCTCCAATGTCGCCTTCTCTTTCACCGTTAAGGTCAAAGACAAAGGAGGGGGAAGATCCTCTTCCGGTTCCAAAAAAGCCATGGTAAAAGCGTAAATATCATCTCCCCCATGACCTCCTTTACGGTTGGAACAAAAGAGACCACGCTCGTTGCTCTCATCAAACACCAACCCAAAATCATCGTAAGAGGAGTTTAACGGAGCAGGCAGGGTGCGGATATACGCCCACTTCGCATCAGAGATACGTCGGGCCTCTACAATATCAAAACCTCCATACCCCAAATGCCCCTCAGAAGCAAAATAGAGAATCGAATCCTGGTGAATGGTCGGAAACTGTTCCTTCCCTACCGTATTAACCGAGGGACCAAGGTTTATGGGGGCACTCCAGGAACTATCCGCTTCTCTTACACAAACATAAATATCCGTTTCTCCAAATCCTCCGGGCATATCCGACGCAAAGTAAAGGCAAGTTCCGTCACTATTGAGAGAGGGATGGCTCACCGAGAACTTATCATTGTTCAGATAGAAGGGCTTCTCTGAAACCCACTTGCCCTCTTCATTCTCGCTGGAGAAGATCTTCAAAATATGGGTACGGATATGCTCCTCATCCCTTTTAACACGCTCTCTATCTGTTTGCGTAAAGTACATCTTCGAAAAAGAGGTATCAAAGGAACATGTCGCTGCATGATAACCATTATCAAGAGTGGAAAAGATGGTAACCGGAGGTTCAAAGGAGGGAAATTCAGCAGACTGCGCTGGCATATAGTCACTATAAAAAAAGTGGAAATAAGCCGCTCCTGCCCATTTATCAAGCCTCCTGGAGGGATCTGTGATTTTATTCGACGTAAAAACAATCCCCTCCTTATAGTATACAGGAGAGAACTCCTCATAAGACGAATTGAGCGTATCCATATTCTTAACCTCAAACGACAAATCAGAATCGTTTAAACGATACACGCTATCACAATAACCCGCGTAAAGGTTCCCGCGCAAGTCATCGGGATCCAGGTTCGCAAACTTACGGAACTGGACAGCAGCTAAGTCATACTTCTCATTCACCCGTAGCACCTGTCCATAATAGTAATACGTAAGGGGTGCCACATCGGAGAGCTTTACGGCCTTAGCATACCACTCCTCGGCCTTTTCAAATTCATTGATCTGCCGGTAACAATCGGCAAGCTTAGGTATAGCCTCTTCATATCCCCTGCGCTCCTTCTCCACAATCTTCTCATAGAGGGGGATTGCTAAAGCGTATTCATAAAGCAGATAGTGCCTATCAGCTTTTCTGGTCTGCGCATTACCCGAAAGGGGAAACAAAACCGCACCTACAATCAGGAATAATAAAAATCGTTTCATCATATCTATTTTATTATTTTAAGATTAGAAGAATCGCGGCGATAGCATCCGACGATTTCGCGTAATATCAAAACCAAGCATGATCTCGTGGGACCCCTTATTATACGTTCTCAACTCATTAAAAACAATATCGTAAGAGTATCCCACACGAATCTGATCCGTTATATTAACCTCCAGAATCGCAACCAGAGCCTGCTTAGTTCGGTAAGAAGCTCCTATCCACAAAAAGTCATTGAATAACGCACTGAGGTTCAAATCCACCTGAAGAGGTGCATGTTGAGCATACTTTACCAATGTTGAAGGCTTCAACACAATCTTATCCGCAATGGGGATGGCTAATCCACCCATCAGGTAAAAATGCCTGAGAAGGGTGGAATAAACCGTCTTTTCATCCAAGACAACCTCTGCATATTTATTTTGCAGCAGGTGCTTCGAGGTGACCCCCACATAAAACTTATCGGAATACCAGTAGACCCCAAAATTGGCATCCGGAATGACCGAGTTCTTCACTTGACCATTGAGGATAACATCCCCCGACTGGTTAAAATTCACCAAATGCCAAAGGATATCATAGTGTCTCACACCGGCCTGAACACCAAAGGCAAGTTTAGATTTATTAAGCGCTATACGATAGGCGAAGGAACCATAGCCTCCTACGTCCTGCATCGGACCTATTCTGTCACTATATACATAGCCCCCCACCGCTGCACGGTCGTCCCGCAAGGGAGAGTGAACACTCAGGGAGTAGGTACGAGGTGCTCCCTCCATACCGGCCCACTGGTGACGATGAACCAAGGTCACCGTGAAAGCCTCCCGAGCACCGGTATAGGCAGGGTTCAGAACAAGCTGATTGAACATATACTGGCTGTATAATGCATCCTGCTGGGCGAAGAGCATACCTCCACTTACCAACATCAGGACAAATATCAATCTTTTCATATTCATAATTTATGATTGTTTTTACATTAAGATTAATTCCCTATCGTACTTTGCTTGAATATCCAACCCTGAAGCGGCTCAAAGCCTCTAACCTCAAGGATGTAGAAATAGACACCATCGGGTAAAGGTTGATCTTGTTTGTTTTCACCTTCCCAACGCACCGTGGTGTTGTTATAGTTCTCAAAACGATTCACCTCATCGCCCCACCGGTTGAAGATAATCAACAAATTATCCGGGTAGTTCTCGATACCTCTGATGTAGAAATAGTCATTATAACCATCATCATTGGGAGTCACCCCATTGAAGATCTCCAAATCATCAATGCTACCTTCAAGAACCGTAATATAAACCCAAGCCGTATCGCAAGGCATTACACGTGTAGTCTCGCAGATCACATAACAAAGGCTATCGTTACCTACAAAATCAGGAGCCGGAATATAGGTGATCGTCTGGTCATAATTCAAGACAACCTCTCCATTGGAAGGCGGACAAGGAAGGGTAATATCCACATGTCCTCCTAAAATAAGGCTATCGTTCACCAAAATATCCACTGTTACCGGATTATTAACGATGGTCGTATCGTAATCATTATTGGCCTCCAATACGGATACAGAGGCAGGATCTATAACAATATTAACACTATCCTCGGACTGACATCCTGTAAGGTTATCCGTTACCACCACATGCATGGTAAGATCATCCTCCAGCGGTATTGTAGAAGGATTGCTCACCGTAGGATAGTTGACATACGCCTCAGGATACCAATGATAACTATAGGAACCTGAGCCACCTGTCACCTCTACGGAGAGATCCGCTCGGGTAAATTGTTGAATCATTACCTGGGGTTCCATCTCCAATACGGGTGCATGGTGAATTGTCAGCATTACCGTATCGGCAGCATTACCACAACCGTTCAACCCCATAGCGGTAAGCACAATACGGACATAACCGTTGGATACATCCATTGTGCCCGGGGTATAAACCGGGTTAAGAATCACTGAATCATCAAAGGTTCCATCTCCCAGAGTGGACCACTGTAGGGACTGATAATCTGAAGCAACAGCACCCACCACAGCATAAACATCCGTAGAACAGAGCTCAGGATCGATGCCTGCAAATACGGATGGCAACGGCATAAAGGATAAGGTCATCTGATCGCTTGCTCCCGAACAGCTACCCAAAGGCAACACATCCAGGGTCAACACCACAGAGCCATTGATCAAATCGGTCTCACTGGGGTAATAGGTCGGAGTCAAGGAGGTAGGATCATCAAAGGTTCCTGTGCCTGAAGTGTGCCAACTCAACCCGCTATAATGGGTGGCATTCGCATCTGTGATCAAATAGCTATCCCCCTCACAGATTGAGGCATCCTCTCCGGCAAAGGCCGTAGCAGAGGTAACAATCGTGAGTAGCATCTCGTCAGAAACATTCGCACAAACACCGTTGGATTCTCCCGTAAGGGTCAACACCACGGAGCCATTGGATATATCCAATGTACCCGGCGTGTAGAGAGGATTCAAGGAGGATGCATCATCAAACGTACCATCTCCGGAAGTATGCCAGGAGAGCGCTGTATAATGATCGGCCTGTGCAGACAAGGAGAAGAGATCTCCCGCACAAACCGTACCATCCGAACCCGCATCAATCAATGGCAACCTGTCGAATGTCACGGTCAATTGATCTGTCACAGAACTACAGGGAGAGCTACCCTCCGCATGAAGCGTTAAGACGGCATATCCTCTGTTGAGATCACCCATACCGGGGGTATAGACCGGATCCTCCACACTATTATCATCAAACATACCATCTCCTCCCGTTGTCCACAACAGCGATACGGCATGTTCCACTTGCGCATCAAGATACACAAACGCATACTCACAAGAGGTCATATCCTCTCCGGCATCCGCAACGACAGGTGCATGAACGGTAATCACCACTTCATCGGAAACAGAACCATTCTCCTGACAAGCGCCATTACCCAAAACTGTCAACGTCACCGTTACCGAACCATCTTCTCCTTCAGCAGGCGTATAGGTCGGACTCAACGTAGTCGTATTCGAAAGCGTACCCTGACCATCAGTAGACCATACAAGGGAAGCATAATGCTCAGCCCATGCGCCCTGAATAACCACCGGTGTCGTAGCACAAGTGACGGCATCCATACCCGCATATACCGCTGGTGACGATGTAATGGTCAACGCCATATCATCTGTAGCTGCGCCACAAGAGCCCTCTCCGTACACCGTGAAATAGATCATCACACGACCCGTCTCTCCCGATGCAGGAACATAGGTAGGCATAAGGGTATTCGCATTCATCAAGGTACCTGAACCATTTGTGCCCCATGTGTAATGGGTATAATTTTCAGCCACCACATCAGCGATCTCATAGGTATCACCTTCACAAATCTCCGCATCAGCACCCGCATAAGCCACTGGTGACGCTGTAATTGTTAATACCGCAACATCACTGACATCCGCACAATCCCCTTGCGCAACAACATGAAGGGTCAACATCACATCGCCCGTCTCTCCCGATGCTGGAATATACGTCGGTGTAAGGGTCTCTTCATTCACAAGAGTTCCCAATCCATCCGTACTCCACGACAAGGAGACATAGTTGGAAGCCGTAGCCGTACTCACCGTATAATTGTCCACCTCACAGATCTCCGCATCAACACCCGCATAAGCAGTCGCTTCGGGAGTGATATAGAGCACCATGGCATCCTCTGCCGGCGAACAACCACCAACAGTATTAGCCGTAAGGGTAAGAGTTACATTACCGTTGAGGATATCCAATGAACCCGGCGTATAGAGGGGATGCAAGGTCGTAGCATCGCTAAACGCACCGTTACCGGAGCTCCTCCACAACAGCGAAACATAATCCTCTGCCGTAGCATCTGAGAGTTGGTATGAACCGGATGTTTCACACATAGAAGCATCTGCTCCCGCGTACGCAGAAGGATCTGCAACCACGGTAAGGATCATCTGGTCGCTGGTAGCACCACAAGGGGCAAATCCATTAACCGTCATTGTCAATACCACATCTCCAGAGACACCGGATCCCGGTGTATAGGTCGGATTCACCAACGTAGGATCATCAAACGTTCCTGTGCCACTGGTCGTCCACAATACAGAAGACGCTCCGGTGGCATGAGCACCGCTAAGGATATACGGTTCCCCGCCACAGGAGGTGGCATCACCACCGGCATGGGCTACTGCAGACGCTTGAATAGTCAAGCTCATGCTATCCAACGCCTCGGGACACGCCCCATTACTATAGGCACTCAAGGTCAAAGTCACCGAACCATTTAAAATATCACCATTACTCGGCGTGTACGTAGCGTTCACCAACGTAGGATCATTGAAGCTCCCTGTGCCCGAAGTGCTCCACAACACACCATCATGGTTCGTAGCCGTAGCATCCAACAAATAGTAGGATGAGGTTTCACAAATCAAGGCATCTGATCCGGCATAAGCTGTGGGTGAATAATCCCGGGTGAGAAGCATCACATCCGAAACACTGGAACAAACACCAACACCATAAACGGTCATGGTCAGTTCAACCACCTCCGGATCATTAGCAGATGGTGTATAGATAGGATTCACCACTGAAGAGTTACTAAACGTACCCAAACCGGAAGTCGTCCAATGAACACCACTATAGGAGGTGGCAATAGCTCCCGACAGGGCGTAGGGTGTAAATTCACACGTGTAGTCATCTTCTCCGGCGAAAGCAGATGCTGCCTCGTTGATATACAAGGTCATCATATCTTCCTCATCAGGACAACTTCCCATGCCCGTCACATGAAGGGTCAGTTCCACATAACCGTCTAACAAGTCGTTAGCACTGGGACTATAGGTCGCATTCACCAACGTGGCATCATCAAACGTTCCCGTTCCGCTGGTACTCCAAAGGACCGTGCTGTAATTGGTCGCCGAAGCATCCGACAACAGAGGTAGCCGTCAAGGTCAACACAACCTGACCCACTTCTCCCGCTCCCGGCGTATAGGTAGGATGCAGGATCGTGGCATCGTCAAACGTACCCGTTCCGCTGGTGCTCCACAACAAACCGGTGGCATGATCAGCAGAGGCGCTTGCAAGCGTGTAGGTAGAACCTTCGCAGATCTCCGCATCATCGCCCGCAGAAACCTCAGCCTGACGGCTGATGGACAGCGTCATTGCATCCACTCCCGCGGGACAGCTGCCTATACCCTGACCCGTAAGGGTGAGCGTTACATAGCCGTCAAGGATATCGTTGGGACTGGGCGTATAGGTCGCATGGACCAATGTAGCATCATCAAACGTACCCGTTCCACTAGTGCTCCACAACAAGGAGCTGTATCCACTGGCAGAAGCCGTACTCAACACATAGTCCGAACCCTCACAAATGAGCGCATCAGCTCCGGCATCCACATCGGCCGCATCATAAATCGTTAAGGCAAAGCTATCCGACACATCCGGACAAGGGCCTAACCCGTAGCCTGTCAAGGTCATGGTCACCACACCACTCTCATTGGCTCCCGGCGTATAGACCGGATGCAGCACAGAGGAGCTGGTAAATGTTCCTGTTCCGGTAGTCGTCCACAACAGACTTGCATAGTTCGAGGCCACGCTCTCCATGATCGGATAGTTATCAGTCTGGCAAATTGCGGCATCACTGCCTGCCTCCACTTCAACCATACCTTCAATGGAGAGTGTCATGCTATCTTCCACATCCGAACAGTTCGCCAACCCATCCACATGAAGGGTCAGTTCCACATAACCATCATGGATATCATTCACACTCGGCACATAGGTCGCATTCACCAACGTGGCATCATCAAACGTTCCCGTTCCGCTGGTACTCCAAAGGACCGTGCTGTAATTGGTCGCCGAAGCATCCGACAACAGGAAGGCATCACATCAAGTACCATCACATCGCTAACTGTTGTACAGGGTGCCCCGGAAGTCGCAGTCAAGGTCAATACAACCTGACCCATCGCTCCTGCACCCGGTGTGTAGGTAGGATGTAGGATCGTAGCATCGTCAAACGTACCCGTTCCGCTGGTGCTCCACAACAAGCCGGTGGCGTGATCAGCAGAAGCGCTTGCAAGCGTATAGGTAGAACCTTCACAGATCGCCCCATCATCGCCCGCAGAAACCTCAGCCTGACGGCTGATAGTGAGCGTCATCGCATCCACTCCCGCGGGACAGCTGCCTATACCCTGACCCGTAAGGGTGAGCGTCACATAGCCGTCAAGGATATCGCCAGGACTGGGCGTATAGGTCGCATGGACCAATGTAGCATCATCAAATGTACCCGTTCCGCTGGTACTCCACAACAAGGAGCTGTATCCACCGGCAGAAGCCGTACTCAGCACATAGTCCGAACCCTCACAAATAAGCGCATCAGCTCCGGCATCCACATCGGCTGCTTCATAGATCGTTAAGGCAAAGCTATCCGATACATCCGGACAAGGGCCTACACCATAAGCTGTCAAGGTCATGGTCACCACACCACTCTCATTGGCCCCCGGCGTATAGACCGGATGCAACACAGAGGAGCTGGTAAATGTTCCTGTTCCGGTAGTCGTCCACAACAGACTCGCATAGTTCGACGCCATGCTCTGCATGATCGGATAGTTATCAATCTGACAGATTGCGGCATCACTGCCCGCCTCCACTTCAACCATACCTTCAATGGAGAGCATCATGCTATCTTCCACATCAAAACAGTTCGCCAACCCATCCACATGAAGGGTCAGTTCCACATAACCATCATGGATATCATTCACACTCGGCGTATAGGTCGCATTCACCAACGTGGCATCATCAAACGTTCCCGTTCCGCTAGTACTCCAAAGGACCGTGCTATAATTGGTCGCCGAAGCATCCAACAGCAGGTAGTCACTACCTTCACAAATCGCAGCGTCGTATCCCGCTTCTACCATCGCCATAGGCGTAATATCCAGCAACATCACATCGCTAACCGTTGCACAGGGTGCCTCGGAGGTGGCCGTCAAGGTCAACACAACCTGACCCACTTCTCCCGCTCCCGGCGTATAGGTAGGATGTAGGATCGTGGCATCGTCAAACGTACCCGTTCCGCTGGTGCTCCACAACAAGCCGGTGGCATGATCAGCAGAAGCACTTGCAAGTGCATAGGTAGAACCTTCACAGATCGCCCCATCATCGCCCGCAGAAACCTCAGCCTGACGGCTGATCAACAGTATCATATCATCAATACTACTGGGACAACATCCCGCACTCTCACCCGTAAGGGTCAAGGTAACATAACCATCAAGGATATCATTGGGACTGGGCATATACGTAGCATGAACAGCATGGGGATCATCGAAGAATCCGGTTCCACTACTACTCCACTGTAAACTGGTATATCCCTCTGCAGAGGCCGTAATCAACGTATAATCAGAACCCTCACAAACGAGGCCATCTTCTCCGGCATCAACCTCGGCAGCATCATGGATCGTCAAGGCAAAGCTGTCGGATACATCCGGACAAGAGCCCAACCCATAAGCCGTCAACGTCATGGTCACCACTCCGCTCTCATTATCTCCCGGCGTATAAACCGGATGCAACACAGAGGAACTGGTAAATGTTCCTGTTCCGGTAGTCGTCCACAACAGACTCGCATAGTTCGAGGCCATGCTATACTGCATATGGAAGCTCTCCAACTGACAAATGGTAGCGTCATAACCCGCTTCCACCTGCGGCATACCGTCAATAGAGAGGGTCATGCTATCTTCCAGATCCGGACATGTAGCCAAGCCCATTGCATGCAGCGTCAAGGAAACATTACCATCAAGAATATCATTCACACTCGGTGTATAGGTCGCATTCACCAACGTGGCATCATCAAACGTTCCCGTTCCGCTAGTACTCCAAAGGACCGTGCTGTAATTGGTCGCCGAAGCATCCAACAGCAGGTAGTCACTACCTTCACAAATCGTAGCATCAACACCCGCTTCTACCATCGGAATAGGACTTATATCCAACAACACCACATCACTAACCGTTGTACACGGAGCTTCGGAGGTGGCCGTCAAGGTCAAAACAACCTGACCCACTTCTCCCGCGCCCGGCGTATAGGTAGGATGTAGGATCGTAGCATCGTCAAACGTACCCGTTCCGCTGGTGCTCCACAACAAGCCGGTGGCATGATCAGCAGAAGCGCTTGCAAGCGTATAGGTAGAACCTTCACAGATCGCCCCATCGTCGCCCGCATCTAATACCGCCTGACGACGGATCAACAGTGTCATATCATCAATACCACTGGGACAGCTTCCCGCACTCTCACCCGTAAGGGTCAGGGTAACGTAACCGTCAAGGATATCATTGGGACTGGGTGTATACGTAGCATGAACAGCATGGGGATCATCGAAGAATCCGGTTCCACTACTACTCCACTGTAAACCGGTATATCCCTCTGCAGAGGCCGTAATCAACGTATAATCAGAACCCTCACAAATAAGACCGTCTTCTCCGGCATCAACCTCGGCAGCATCATGGATCGTCAAAGCAAAGCTGTCGGATACATCCGGACAAGAACCAAACCCATAAGCTGTCAACGTCATGGTCACCACTCCGCTCTCATTATCTCCCGGCGTATAAACAGGATGCAACACAGAGGAGCTGGTAAACGTTCCTGTTCCGGTAGTCGTCCACAACAGACTCGCATAGTTCGACCCTGTGCTATATTGCATGTAGTAGGTCTCGTTCTGGCAGATCGCTGCATCATACCCGGCATCCGCTTGGGGCAATGGCGTAATATGCAGTACCACCTGGTCTACAACATCCATACAGGTGCCCTGGCCATAAGCCGTCAAAGTCAGTAACGCATAACCGTTAAGCACCTCCAATGGACTAGGCGTATAAACAGGATTCACAATGCTCGGATCATTGAAAATGCCGCCCAGAGCACTGCTCCACATCACGCCGGCATAATTCACTGCGGTGGCTTCACTCAACACATAATCCGTCCCTTCACAAATGGTCTGATCACTACCAGCGTAAACTTCCGCTTCCTGATGAATCAAGAGAGTCAATTGATCCGTTGCATCGGAGCAAACACCCCCAACAGAAGTTGCCTGCACCGTCAAAATTGCCATACCCGAACTGATATCGTTCACACCCGGAGTATAGACCGGATTCAGCACACTGCTGTTACTGAAGGTTCCATCGCCCGTGGTACTCCAAAGGACAGTAGCATAGTTCGAGGCGGTAGCATCCATCAGGTACACATACTCGTTGGAGCACACCTCCTGGTTCGATCCGGCATCCACCGTAGCGGCTTCCACCATCGAAAGAATCATCGTGTCCGTCATATCTGCACAGACAGCACCACCAGAGGCGGTAAGGCTCAACTGCACATGGCCATCAATAATATCCGAGTTACTCGGGTAATAGGTGGCATTCAGCAGCGTAGGATCATTAAAGAATCCGGTACCGGTGGTCGTCCACTGCACCCCTGTAGCGTTAAGAGCCGTCGCTCCAGCCAAGAGATAGCTATCCCCCGCACAAATCGTAGCATCAACACCCGCATCAGCCTGCGGAGCAAGAGGTACTGTAAGGATCTTCGTATCTATCTCCGTACCACAAAGTCCTCCCGCCTGTGCCGTCAAGGTCAAAACAATCGTACCCAGAGCCTGATCAGCACTGGATAAAGTATACGTAGGATGCAATGTGGTGGGATTATCAAACGTACCCGTTCCTGAGGTTGTCCACAGCAGGGAGACATAACCCGTCGCCGTAGCGTCCGTAATCGCATATACCGAAGTGGTTGAGCAGATATCTTCGTCCGAACCGGCATCAGCCGTTACCCCGGGGATAAAACTCAACACCATATCATCCGTTGCATTGCTACAACTTCCATTGCCGTAGCTTATCAGCGTCAACGTCACAGAACCATCTACCAAATCTGACAAACTCGGGGTATAGATAGGATCTTCAACGGTAGGATCATTGAAGGATCCGGTACCGGAGGTCGTCCACAACAAATGGCTATAATCGGTTGCTATGGCATTCAATGCATAGAAATCTCCGGCACAAATAGCCGCATCAACACCCGCATCAGCCGTAGATTGCTGCGTGATGGTCAACGTCTTTGTATCCACATCCACTGCACAGGTCCCATTGTGGGACATGGCCGTGAGCGTCAACACTACAGATCCTGAAATCCGATCATTTACGCCCAAGGTATAGGTCGGATGAAGAAGCGTAGCATTGGAGAAACTCCCATCTCCCGAAGTGCTCCAGGTCAAGGAAGCATAATCCTCTGCACTTGCATCGGATAAGAGGTAGGTGGCAGTCGTCTCACACACCTCATCATCCGCACCGGCGTTAGCAACGACTCCGGGGATAAGGGTGAGATCCATTTGATCACTTACATCCTCACAACTACCGTTGGCATATCCCGTGAGGGTAAGGGTGACCTGGCCATCATCAACATCGGAAGGACTGGGGGTATAAACAGGATTCAAAAGAGTGGGATCATCAAACGAACCTGAACCATTGGTCGTCCAAAGAACGCTCGAGTAATAATTACCAGCTCCTGATAGGGCATAAACATCACCCTCACAAGCAAAGGCATCAGGACCTGCATCCACCACGGCCTGGCGGGTCACCGTAACCACCTTGGTACTGCTGGCCGTGCCACACACACCTCCTCCGGTAGCCTCCAGGGTAAACGATACGGTCGCCTCTGAAGCTAACTCAAAGGGCGTAAAGGTGTACACAGGGTTCAAAACACTACTGGAGTTAAACGTACCATCGCCTGTGGTACTCCACGACACTGAAACATAATCCTCTGCCGTAGCATCGGCCAAAGTATAAGTAGATACAGTGCTACAAACCTCGTCATCCGCTCCCGCATTAGCGGTAACACCGGGGATGATATTCAATAGAATATGATCTACCTTCTCCGCACAGCTTCCTTGACCATAAGCCCTCAGGGTAAGCTGAACACTACCGTTTACAATATCCGATGGGCTCGGCGTATAGACCGGGTTCAAGGCCGAAGAACTGGTAAAAGATCCGGTGCCCGTTCCTCCGGTGGACCAGAATACACTGCTATAGTTAGAAGCACTGGCTGCCGAAAGGGCGTAAGAGGATCCTTCACACACATTGTCCGTGGCAGGACCCGCATCTACAGTAACCTCGGGCGTTAGGGTTATCACCTTCACATCCGAATCGAAACCACAGATACCTCCTCCGATAGCGGTCAACTTCAACGTCACCGTACCCGAAGCAATATCACCCGCACCAAAAGTATACTCCGGATTCAAAATGTTCGTAGCACTAAAACTACCATCACCGCCTACCGTAGTCCACACTAAGGAGCTATAATCTTCTGCCACAGCATCCGTAACAAGGTATGAGGGGGTAACGGAACACACCTCATCATCAGCACCGGCATTAGCAACAACTCCGGGGATGATCGTCAACACCATCTGATCCACAACCTCTGCGCAACTTCCGTTGCCGTAGCCTCTCAGCGAAAGGGTCACATTACCCTGTGCAATATCCCAATAACTGGGAGTATAAGTAGCATTCACAATCGTCGGATCATCAAAAGTCCCTGTGCCGGAAGTAAACCACTGCACATGAGACACCGACGTAGCTGTGGCTCCGGTGAGGGTAAACATATCCCCCTCACAAACAGAAGAGTTGGTGCCCGCACTCACTAACGGTGATTCCGTCACGGTAATCACCTTCAGGTCACTGGCCGTACCACAAGTACCAAAGGAGGTAGCTGTCAGTTTTAGGGTCACTGAACCATTGCTTACATCATTACCCCCCAAAGTATAAGTCGGGGTTAACGTATTAGCACTGGCCAGGGAACCCTCACCGGAAACTACCGTCCACAATAAGGAAACCGCATCCTCTGCGGAAGCATCTCCAACCACATACAACGATTGCGTAGAACAAATCTCGTCATCCGCCCCCGCATTAGCCGTCACGCCAGGGATAACTGTCAACACCATCTTATCACTCACATCAGCACAGCTTCCATTGCCGTAAGCCAACAGGGTAAGCTCCACAAACCCATTTATACGGTCCGCATTGCTGGGCGTATAAACCGGGGTAAGAAGCGTAGGATCATCGAACAAGCCCGTACCACTGGTACTCCACAACAGAGAGGTATAATCACCGGCGGAAGGTGCAGAGCCGGACAAGTCATAACTGTAGCCCTCACAGACTTCCCCATCACTACCCGCAGAAACAGTAGCAGGAGCCGTCAGGGTAAGAGTAAAGGCATCACTAGCCGTGCTACAAGTAGAGCCATTTCCCGTCACCGTTAATAACAATCGCACACTACCTGCAAGTTTATCCGATGCACTGGGCGTGTATTCCGGATGTAGCAGCGTAGCATCATTAAAGGTCCCCGTGCCACTACTACTCCAAAGATAGTCTGCAGGAGAGGTAGCCGTAGCGGTCGTAATTGCATAAGCTGAGGGAGAAGCGCTACACTGCTCTCCGGGGGATCCCGCATCAACGGTAACCCCTTCAAGAATCGTCAAGACCATCTCATCGGTGTAATCGGAACATCCATTGTTGGCCGAAGCTGTAAGATAGAGCGTCACTCCTCCATCAGCGATATCCGTTGTACTGTAGTAATAGCGCGGATTCAATGATGTAGGATCATCAAACATTCCCGTTCCGGAAGTCACCCACAACAAATCATCATAGTGAGAAGCACTAGCCTCCACAAGCACATAAGAACCGGGATGCTCACACACCGTCTGATCGCTACCTGCATCCGCTACAGGACATGTCACGTAGGTAATGGTGATAACCGCATCATCCGTTCTTCCGGTCACATTATCCGTCAAACGATAACCCAATGGGGTGGGATTACCCGGGAATCCGGGAACCGGAACAAAAACCATCTCTCCGGTGGCAGGAGCATAGCTCCAAACTCCCTCTCCAGCTACCGTAATCGTAGTCGAAGCAGTGGGATTGCCACTCACAGGATCTAGCAACTGTACCGTCGTATTGCTCACCGTAGCAGACGTGCCGTCAGCAAGATAATCATTGACCAAAATATTGGCTATGGTAACCGTTGTTCCCGGCACATTATCCAAATCTTCATCATTATTGGCCACCGGATCTTCCAGCACATAGGTCACATGAACCACTGCATCGTCGGTTAAGCCCGTAGTTAACTCCGTCAAACGGTATCCTATATCCGTTGGATTACCCGTAAAACCGGCATTAGGGGTAAAGGTCAACCGCCCCGTAGAGGGATGGTAGTTCCAAACACCTTCTCCGGGAACCGTCACCACATTAGCCGTAGGGGTAGGATTACCATCCAGACCCAACAACACCACAGAGGTGCGGGACAATGTCGCAGCACTACCATCGCCCAACTGGTCATTGGTCAAAATATTACTAATCTCAGCCATCGTACCCACCGCATTGTACAAATCTTCATCATCATTGGCCACTGGGGGAACTAAGTCGTACTCTACGTTGATCGTCGCATCATCGGTAAGACCCGTAGCAATCTCTGTCAACGTATA
>PDWI01002983.1_pt1 | contig 24668 bp, 19 predicted proteins | sample 1430891 | NCBI WGS metagenome assembly PDWI01 (sample SAMN01162508, study PRJNA174530) | Oral metagenome, whole genome shotgun sequencing project. | biome: Marine environment; feature: Marine mammal; material: Swab sample of the gingival sulcus; isolation source: swab sample of gingival sulcus...
ATCTTCATTCCATGCTATCTCAATGGCTCGGACGGCATTGTAGATATGACTTACTATGAGCTATTACCAGCAATGGATATGACTATCTACCCTAGTTACTACGAGCCTTGGGGCTATACGCCACTAGAGAGTATAGCTTTTGGAGTACCGACGATTACAACGACGCTTTCAGGCTTCGGACTATGGACTAGAGAAGAGTATAACCGAAGTAAAAAGACAGAGCAGAACGCTACTCCTGTAATGGTCATTGAGCGAGATGACCAGAATAGCGAATTTGTTATTGATCAAATCGTGATGCAACTGACACGCCTTGCCAATGGAGAGCTAGGCAAGACAACGGAACTGAGAAAAGAGTCTTTCGCTCTTGCAGAAAAAGCACAATGGCAAGACTTCTACAAGCACTACCTCAAGGCTTACAAAAACTTATAAAGAATGCAAAGTAACACAAAACTATATAGATTAGCCACAGGGCTTATCTTGATTTTCGTAAGCCTTAGCCTCAAGGCTCAATACGTTGTAGATATACCATTACCAGAGGAAGGAGACTACCACAAGGCAGACGAGATGCGTAGTGCCAGCCCTCAGCTCAAGCACTATATCTTAGCTCCACTAGAGGGCTTCAAACAAAGGAGACAAGTGGACAAGACAAAAGATCAGTTTAGGGTTTACCAGTTCGCTCAGAATAGGGAGCTAAACCTAGACCTTAACGGAATGGGCGAATGGCTAGAAGCTCAGGACGGCACAAAGCTGTGGAAGTTTCAGATTACTTCGCCCAAAGCCCTATCAGTCTCTGTCTTATTAGATGACTTTCATCTAGAGCAAGGAGATAAGCTGTGGGTGTATAGCAAGCTTAGTCGTCCTCATGGAGCATTGACCAATATCAATAATAGCGAGACTGGGCTCTTGCAATTAGCTCCGATAAAGGGCGAGAGTCTCTGCTTTCTCTACCAACCAGCAAACAATTCTAAACAAATACCCTTTAATATCAAGAGACTTTCGCACGGATTCAGAGCTTTAGCTCAGGGAAATAAGCTCAAAGAGATACAAGATGAGAATAAAAATATCGGAGAACCATTCTACGACTTTTACTACAATACAATAGTAGATCTGCAATGCTCTGATAATGTAATCAAACACGAGCGTGAGGACTTACAAGCTCGTTCTGTAGTACTACTTATATTAGATGGAGACCTAGTTGCTACAGGAGCTTTAATAAACAATACTCTTAATGATGGCACTGCTTATATATTGACAGCCTCTCACTGCGTGAATAGAATATTTAAGTATAGAGATGACCTTGACAAGGTTAAGCAATCTGTACAGACGACAGTGGCATTCTTTTGCTATCAAAGTCCTATTCCTAATAGCGATGTCAGAGCTGATGAAACAAAAACAATTAGTGGAGCTGAGCTAATAGCCTATAATAAGGAAGCTGATATGGCTCTTATCAAACTAACTGGCTTGCCTATCAACCCTAAAACAGGGAAGAAAGAAATACCTGAGACTTATAATCCGTATTTCTCTGGCTGGAATATATCGCCAAAGCCCAAAGCTCCATTCTACAATATCCATCACCCTAATGGTTCTATCAAACGATTCAACGAAGCTATTGATAAAAGCTTAGATATTACACCAATCTATACAATTAATAATATAGACTTCTTTGATAAACATTGGTCTATTAGTGAATGGGCAATAGGTTCAACAGCTGGAGGCTCTTCTGGCTCACCACTTTTTGACTACTCAGGACATATTATTGGAGCATTATCGGGTGGTGTATCATACTGTAGCAGTAGAGGAAGTGACAAGTTCTATGCTTTGTGTCGTACGTGGACTGATCCCCTCAAAGAGAAGTCTCTAAAGCCATTCCTTGACCCTAATAATAGCAAGGTAGAAAGTTGCGAAGGCTTAGACCCATTAAAAGACAATAAACTCTATCGTCTAGGAGGCTTGCAAGGAAGAGACATACCCTACAAAGCTTACCAAGGGAATGACGAGAGGATAGCTAGAGTGTTTAATATAGAAAAAGCGGAGAATCTAAATCTACGTGGCATCTATCTACTCTTCAAAGCTGATGATAAAATATATAAAGATTTCCCCAAACATAAGTTAGAGCTGTACAAAGGTAAGACACCTACTAATGAACCAGCTCTATGGTCAAAGGTTATTAAGCATCCTAACTACAATTACTATGATGCAAATCAAAAGAAGTTCGCTCAGAACCCTGTAACGTTCTTCAAAACTTATGTAGAAATCTTCATTCCATCACAAGAGCTAAAGCTGGAAGAGGGAAAATATACGCTTGTACTGAGGAACTTGGACGAGACAAAAAAAGTAACGCTACCTATACTTCAGAATAAATACAGCAAAGATATTGGCGGGCTTTCCTATGCCTACAACAATGGCTCGTGGACGACTATACCTTCTTGCTTCTATTGGTTAGATCTACTAGTTCAGACGGATAAGCCTTTGCAGATGGCTGTAGAAGATACTCAAGGCTTCGCAACGAAATGCTACTACGCTGATGACAAACTCGTACTAGACCTCCGTGCTATATCTAAAGCAATTAGCCCCAATGAGCAAGATATTAAGCTTAAAATCTTCAACCTCAACGGGCAATTATGCTACGAACAAAATCAAATAAGTGCGAACTTCCATATTCTTGACTTACCAATGCAAGAGCAAGGACTTTGCTATCTAGCAGTAATCACCATTAATGGTAAAAAAGAAGTGGTGAAGTTTATCAAATAGGAAAAGAAGAATAACAACATAAATAGAGGAGGCTGTGCCAAGTATTAACTTTTGGCACAGCCTCCTCTATTCTTAGACTACTGATAAACTACAAGTCTATATTCTGCTCTCTTACGGTCAATTCCTTAATTGTAAACCTCAAGCCAATCTGCTCTTGCTCTACAATAGGCGTTATGTTATTCTTAAACTCTTGAGGAACAGCAGTTCCTTCTGATAAGATACTTTGTATCTTGATGCGATATTCGTTACCTCTGACTATACCATAGTAACCATATTCGTTATTCTTTTTCAAACCTGAGAAATGGCGAATGAATATTGTATAATAACTAAAAGCATTGTCATAGAAATGAACTTCGCCTTTAACAAAGCCAGCATTAAAGTCATCTTCTACAACTGCATTTTGCTGAAGAATAGTCTTTAATTCACTTGCTTCACTTGAGGTCAAAGCCTTCAAGACCTCACTCTCTGGATAATAATAGCCCTTACATCTCACATAACCCTCATCATCGCCTAAGTTCAAGCCTTCTGGCACATAAGGAAAGCGTAAAACAACGCAAGGTGTCGTGCCTTCAAAATACATATTACTTGGCAATGTTGTCTCTTTAACGTAATATCTAGACTTCGTTAAATCAAAACTAGCTAAATCTTCTTTCATCTTTAATACCGTTTCAACCATCAAAAGATTTTTGGGATAAGTGGCGATCAGATCTGTATTAGTCAATGTCGATAGATTGCTCCACTCAATAAATATCTTAGAGCCTGCATACCTATCGGTTGCAGGACTATCATCTTCGGCAGTCTCCATCACAGAACCTCCTTTGAGAAAATTAAATGGTCGTATTGGAGCTACTTCTTTGGCAATATTATTAATTAAATAGCTTGCTTCTACGTTAGCTTTTTTCTCTCCCTTGAGCTTAGGCATACCATAGACCAAAACACGTGCCAACATTGGCTCAATCTTAATTTCCTTGTAAGCACTAGTCTGTGAAGCCTCTGCAAGCAAAGCAAAATCCGACTTCTGAATAGTGGCTACTCCTTTCGTATTTGTCATCACAACTGAGAAAGGACTCTCATTATATAAGTCACTTTGTTTTATCGTTTGTGCTTCAGTCATATTAGTAAGACTTGATCCAAGATTAGTTTGCTTGATAAAGTAAGCCGTTGGATTGGCTAATAACACTAATTTATAGTTATCAGGTTTTAGCTTGACAACAAAACCGTTCTTCATCTGAACTTCGTTATATACCAAATCTTTGACAACAGCGAGTGTTTCCTGCCCCTCTGAGCCAGAATAGAAAAGCAACCTCAACTTATGCACCTTGAGCATTGGGTCTTCTGTGGCAACACCAGCTCTAAGCGTAACCTCATTAGGGCTACTTAGCTTAAGGTATAAAGGAGTTTCTTCGTTTACTAACGAACGCTCTTGATTAAGTTCTTCTAAACAAGAGCAGTCTCTTTCCTTACAAGAGACAAAAGTCAATAAGCATAATGCTAGACTTAAAATAAAAAACTTTCTCATCCTATTAAAAGTATATTAATCATTTATAAATTATTTGAATAAAAAAGAAGCTTTCGGAGATATAATCATATAAATCCAAAAGCTTCCTTTCTTTTATTTAGCTAAAATGTTATAGTGTCTTCTTCACTTCGATCTCTTCGTAAGCCTCAATAATATCACCTACAGCAATATCATTGTAACCTTCGATGTTCAACCCACAGTCTTGTCCTAGGACAACTTCCTTAACGTCATCTTTGAAACGCTTCAATGAACCTAAGTCACCAGCGTATTTCACAATACCGTCACGGATTAAGCGGATCTTATTTGTGCGTTTAATCTTACCTTCTATCACGACACAACCAGCGATTGTACCGATCTTACCAATCTTAAACGTCTGTTGTACTTCAAGGTTAGCCACGATGTTCTCTTTAATCTCTGGAGAGAGCATACCTTCCATTGCACTCTTGATGTCTTCGATCGTATCATAGATGATAGAGTAAGTACGTATCTCCACACCTTCGTTATCTGCTAAGCGACGAGCTGACTGATTAGGACGAACTTGGAAACCAATTACAATAGCCGACGAAGCTGCTGCAAGCACGATATCACTCTCAGAGATAGCACCAACACCCTTGTGGATCACATTTACTTGAATCTCTTCTGTTGATAGACGAATCAATGAGTCTGCCAATGCTTCGATAGAACCGTCCACGTCTCCCTTGATGATGAGGTTTAACTCTTGGAAGTTACCCATAGCACGACGACGAGCTAACTCTTCTAGTGTCAAGCCCTTCTTAGTACGTGTATCCATTTCTCGTTTAAGTTGCTCACGCTTGTTGGCAATTGTTCTAGCTTCTTGTTCAGTATCTATAATGTTAAAGACTTCCCCTGCAGTAGGAGCTCCGTCTAGACCAAGAATAAGCACTGGCAAGCTAGGACCTACCTCATTGACACGTTGGTTACGCTCGTTGAACATAGCTTTGACTTTACCGAAGTGTGAACCTGACAAGACAATATCTCCAGTGCGAAGTGTACCATTCTGTACAAGTACTGTCGCAAGATAACCTCGTCCCTTATCCAATGAAGATTCAATGATTGAACCGACAGCTTTACGTTTTGGATTAGCCTTTAGTTCTAGCAATTCAGCTTCAAGCAAGACCTTCTCTAGAAGTTCATCTACATTTGTTCCCTCCTTAGCTGAGATTTCTTGACATTGATATTTACCTCCCCACTCTTCTACTAGATAGTTCATCGCAGCTAGTTGCTCACGAATACGGTCTGGATTTGCTCCAGGTTTATCAATCTTATTAATGGCAAATACCATTGGCACTCCAGCTGCACTTGCGTGGTTGATAGCTTCTTTTGTTTGAGGCATCACGTCGTCATCAGCGGCAACAATGATGATAGCAATATCCGTTACCTTAGCACCACGAGCACGCATCGCTGTAAAGGCTTCGTGACCTGGTGTATCAAGGAAAGTGATACTCTTACTATCGCCAACCTTTACACTATAAGCACCGATATGTTGCGTGATACCACCCGCTTCGCCTTCAATAACGTTAGAGTTTCTCAGTCTATCCAATAGAGATGTCTTACCGTGGTCCACGTGTCCCATCACCGTTACGATAGGAGAACGTGGCAATAGGTCTTCTTCTGGGTCTTCTTCCTCTGTATCTACAGCTTCAGAGACATCAGCACTCACATAGTTAGTAGTGAAACCAAACTCATCTGCAACAATATCAATCGTCTCAGCATCCAAACGCATATTGATAGATACCATCAATCCTAAGCTCATACAAGTCGCGATAACCTTAGTTACTGGCACATCCATTAAGCTAGCAATGTCACTAACTGTTACAAACTCTGTCAACTGTAGTACCTTTGCATCCTCTACAGCTTGGTCTCTGTCTCTTTGCTCTTCACGCTGACGAGCTTGACGCTTCTCACGTTTATATTGTTGAGCTGACTTAGACCCCTTGTTTGTCAAGCGAGCCAAATTTTCCTTAACCTGACGCTGTACATCCTCGTCAGAGATTTCTTGCTTAACGACAGGTTTCTTTTTCTTCTTCGCTTGTTGATTTTTACGGTTGTTAGCTCCAGCATTAGCGTTGTTACCAGCGTTATTGCCAACTGTTTTAGAGCGATTGTTAGACTTATTAGGAGTCTTTTCAGCAATCTTCTTACCCTCCTTATCTACATCAATAGGGTTATTTGACTTTTTCTTTCTTACACGCTTCTTCTTATCCTTAGAGGCTGTCTTAGGTTTGTCAAATTGGCTCAAGTCGATCTTTGCTCCTTCAACCACCTTAAACTTAATACCAGCATCAGGTGTAACCGTTTCGATGTGGTTAGACTCTACAGCTTCCTCTTTCTTAGCCTTAGCATCTTCCTTCGGCTCTTCTTTCTTCGCTTCAAGCTTTGCCTCTTTCTTCGCTTCTGGCTTCTTAGTTTCTGCTTTGACTTCAACCTTCTTAGCCTTAGGCTCTTCTTTCTTTGCTACTTTCTTCGCCTCTACCTTAGCTTCTTCTTTCTTTGGCTGAGGAACATCTTTTTTAGGCTCTTTGACTTCTTTCTTCACCTCAGACTTCACTTCCTCTTTCTTCTCTTCAGCTTTAGGCTCTACTTTGACTTCAGCCTTTTTCACCTCTTCAACCTTAACTTCAGGCTTAGCATTCAGATTATCTAGGTCAATCTTACCAAGTTCTTTGACAGCTTGAGGTTTCTCTTTGGTTACAGGCTCTTCCTTAGCAGGTGTTTCTTGCTTTGCAACTTCTGGCTTTTGGTTCTGTTGCTCTTGAATACCTTCTAGATCCTTCTTATATTGAACTGTTGCTTCCTTATTTATAGATGTACCATAGTTCTTACATAGGACATCTACTACTGCAATTGACTTTTTCAAATCTAATGTCGTATTAGGGCTAGCATTCTCATCAGCAAATCCGTTCTTCACTAGGATTTGTTTCAGAGATTCTAAGCCAAGCCCTGTCTTACGCATTAGCTCCATTAACTTTATCTTTTTCGACATATTGTCTTTCTTATCTTTTGTTTGTACTTATGATTATTCTTCGTCTTCTACCTCTTCGTCAGAGAACTCCTCTGATAGGACTTCTATCACGTGGTCTATTGTAATATCCTCTAGGTCTGTCAGCTCTATAAGCTCTTCTCTTGACTTAGCAAGCACGGCCTTCGCTGTTGTACAACCACCCTTTTCTTTAAGTGTATCAATAACCCACTCAGCAATCTCATCCTTAAACTCATCTAGGTAGATATCTTCCTCTGCATCTTCGTCCTCGCCATCACGGAATACCTCGATCTTAAATCCTGTAAGCATAGCGGCAAGCTTTAGGTTAGAAGCATTCTTACCGATAGCAAGAGCTACTTCTTCAGGACGCAAGTAAACTTCTACAAAACGTTGTTCGCCCTCCTCTACTTCTGGACCAAAAGCGATAGCCGAAACCTTCGCTGGGCTCAAAGCTCGTTGAACGAATAGAGCCATATTGCTTGTATAAGTTGTCACATCAATGTTTTCACCCTTCAGCTCTCTTACGATACCTTTCACACGTGAACCATTCACACCCACACAAGCTCCTACGGGATCAATACGTTCGTCATAACTTTCAACGGCAATCTTAGCACGTTCCCCAGGCATACGAGCAATGCTCTTGATCGTGATCAAGCCATCGCCAATCTCTGGTACGTTCTGCTCTAGCAAACGTCTCAAGAATTCTGAACTTGTACGAGACACAATTACCTTAGGGTTATTGTTCTCATTCTCTACACGAATAATGACAGCACGTACTGGCTCTCCTTTGCGGAAGAAGTCTCCAGGGATCTGCTCTTCTTTTGGCAAGTGCAATTCATTACCCTCTTCATCAATAAGCAATACTTCACGCTTCCAAACTTGATAAACATCTGCCACGATTACTTGACCGATACGCTCCTCAAAGGTAGCACAGAAGTTCTGCTTCTGAATATCTAACACTTTACTTGCCAAAGCTTGACGAAGATTGATCACAGCACGACGACCAAACACTTTAAAATCAACAGACTCTATATAAGTTCCGCCTACCTCTACATCTTCTCCTCTTGCTACAACATCAGCATAAGCAATCTCTCTATTCTCATCAGTAACACAACCATTCTCTACCACAATCAAATTACGATAGATCTCGAAGTCACCCTTTTGATCATTTAAGATAACTTCACAGTTTTCATCAGTACCATAAATCTTAGCTAAAACATTTTTTATAGATTCCTCTAAAATGTTACGCATTACTTCACGGCTAATATTTTTACCTTCTGTAAACTCTTTCATAGAGTCTAACCACGAAACTTCTACTTTTTTCTTTGCCATTTTCTTACTTTATTATATTTTTATTTGTCTTTTACACTGCAAAATATCACCATAAGGGATTGTTAGTTCTTCCTCCACTAGAGTTTTTCTCTTAGCTCCCTCGAGCTTAACCTTTTTCTCTACCAATAGTACAATATGGTCTTCTGTTACGGCTTGCAATAAGCCGACCTCTTTCACTCCACCTTTGACCAACACCTCTACATCAGTATCAATCGCACCTTCATATTGTCGCTTAATCTTGAATGGTGATGTCAATCCAGCAGAACCGACCTCCAATTCAAAATCTTCCACATCTCTATCTAGCTTTGATTCTATGAACTTAGACATCTTAATGCACAAGTCTAGCGACAAGCCTTCGTCATCACCTAGCTCTACATTGATAAAATTGTCTGCTCTTACGATCACATCTACTAGATACAAACTCTCTCTCGCTTCTTCTACAAGAAACTCCTGAACAAGATTTTCTATTAACTTACTATCAATCATCTTATAATTTCTTTTTCATCCTACAGTGTAGCACATTATTCTACTATCTCCCCCACTACTACGCCTTAGAATTATTTTTATAACTAAAAGAATGGAGAAAGCTTCTGCCCCCTCCATTCTCAACATTTACAAATATAACGATTTTACTAGACAAATCCAAGGAATACACCCCTATTATCAATAAATTTTGATAAAAGTTTATCTATAAATTCATCTTATACTCAAATAATCTCCCCTTAGTTAGTCCTGTTGCTCCAATAATAACATATCTTGATACTCTTCCCACTCGGCATCCTCCTCACATTGTATCTCTAGAGGCAATAGGTCATAACTCGCCAAGCTATCATTCAAACGTTCCCCAAAAGACGGCAAATGTCTTGTGTAGAAAATCCAATATTTCGCCCCTGCTCCGAGATAGTTACCAGTCATTATAGCTAACTTATCTTTCTCCATTGCCTTACGCAACAGCTCCTCCACCTCAGCGATCAGCTCCCCTTCTTCTAGTAGAGGCATTCCTGTCGCATCAGCTTGGTAAGACCATTTTATCTCCACCTTTATCTTCAACGCTCCCTTGCGACGAAAGTCCTCCAAATCCTTACGCCCTGAAACATAAACGAGCTGACCATTCTCTTCGCTAAGAGCCGTAAACCAATTATCTGTTAACTTCATATTATTTCTTTTTTATCTTCTTATTCATTATTCCTAAGAAATTGATGCCCAATCAACTTCATTACCATAAAAGTAGGCTAATCTTCTTTTTAGCACTTGATTATTAGGCTCATCTAAATGAGGATCTACGCTCAGTATCTGCTCGGCAATACGACGAGCATACTCCAGCATAGGCGTATCCTTTGCTAGATTAGCAATCTTGAGGCTCATCTGCTGACCACTCTGCCTTGTACCGTCTAGCTCGCCAAAGCCTCGCAACTTCATATCCTCCTCTGCTATCTCAAAGCCGTCATTAGACTCCACCATCACATCAATACGCCTTTTAGCTTCAGCTCCTAACTTATACCCTGTCATCAAGATACAATAACTCTGATCAGCACCACGCCCTACACGTCCTCGCAACTGATGTAACTGCGATAAGCCAAACCTATTTGCCCCCTCAATAATCATCACCGAAGCATTAGGCACATTCACTCCCACCTCAATTACAGTTGTAGCCAATAGTATCTGAGCCTTATTCTCTACGAAACGTTGCATTCGCTCATCTTTCTCCTTAGGCTTCAGCTTACCGTGTACCATCTCTACCTCATAATCAGAGAATATCTTCTTATAACTCTCAAAGCCTGTCTCCAAATCCTTCAAGTCCTGATTCTCATTCTCCTCAATCATTGGATAAACCACATAGACTTGTCGCCCTAACTTTAATTCATCTCGCACGAACTGATGAACATCTAGGACATCACCATCATAACGATGCACCGTTCTGATAGGCTTACGCCCAGGAGGAAGCTCATCAATGATAGAGACATCTAGGTCGCCATAGAGTGTCATAGCTAACGTACGAGGAATAGGCGTTGCACTCATTATCAAGATATGCGGTAATACCCCTTCATTCTTCGTCCATAAGCGTGAACGTTGAGCTACGCCAAAGCGATGTTGCTCGTCAATGACAGCAATACCCAGCTTATCAAACTGCACGGTATCCTCAAGTAATGCGTGCGTACCAATCAAGATAGACACAGCCCCAGTCTCAATATCTGGCAATAGCACTCGGCGTTCTTTTTTCTTCGTGCTACCAATGAGCAATTCTACTCTGACATTCAAATCCTTGAGTAATTCCTTAATCCCCTCATAGTGCTGACGAGCCAGAATCTCCGTCGGAGCCATTAGACAGGCTTGATAGCCGTTATCTACAGCGAGCAACATTGACAGCAACGCCACCAATGTCTTACCACTCCCTACATCTCCTTGTATCAATCTATTCATCTGCTTGCCTTGAAGGACATCAGTACGAATCTCTTTCAGCACTCGCTTCTGGGCATTAGTCAAATCAAAAGGTAATACATCCTTATATAAGGTATTAAAATTCTCCCCCACTCGGTCAAAAACAAAACCTTTATAAACCTCTTTTTTATAGAGCTTCAACATCTGTAACTTGAGCTGTATCAAGAGTAGTTCCTCGAACTTCAATCGTCGTCTTGCTTGCTCTAGACTGGCCGAACTTGTAGGAAAATGAATCTCTACCATAGCTTCGGCATAAGGCATCAGCTTATATTGTTCTAGAAAAGATGTAGCAAAAACTTCCTCCATAGAGGGATGTAGATACTTCAAAAGATTGTAGAGCAAGTCCCTCATCTGCCTATTGCCTAGCCCCGAAGTCTTCATCTTCTCACTCGTACGATACATCGGCACTAAGCCTCCCGCTACGACATTAAAACGAGAAATATCATCTATCTCGGGGTGTGTAATCGTGAACTGACCATTAAAAAAGCTTGGCTTACCAAAGACTAAATAGACTTGCCCTGCCTTATACATTTTGGGAATGGTATTCAGTCCTCTAAACCACATCAGTTCCACTTCACCACTAGCGTCTTGCAGAGTAGCCACCAGTCGTTTCTTGCGACCGACACCAACTTCCTCAAAAGAATGAATGATACCTTGCAACTGAATAAAGGGCATATCTTTACTCAATTCAGCTATCTTATAGATACGACTTCTGTCTATATATTTGTATGGGAAGTAGTAGAGCAAGTCGCCAAAGGTATTGAGCTCCATATCCTTTGACATCGCTTTTGCTCTACGCTCTCCGACACCTGAGAGTGTCGTCAAACTTGTCTTTAATAGTTTTGTAAACATCTAGACTAAGTCTATATTTTGCTATAAACTTCCTTTATTTTTTTACTTGAAAAGTGTGTCTAGAGCCTCGTCTTGACACACTTTCATTTTCTTATCTAATCCTCCAATATTAAATCTACAACTACCTTTTTAAGAGACGCCCCTTCAATTCCCCTCCGTGGGATTAGGGCAGTCAGTGCGACCGACAGCGAAATCGTGAGCCACGATGGGCAGTAATTAAAAGTTAAAAATTAAAGTTCTACAACTCCCCGTGCGGAGTACACCAATTAAGATTTTCCTTTATACACCCAAGAAGCGACACCACATTCTTCCAATTGATGAAGATATTCGTATGCTTTAGCCGAAGATGAAAAAGAACCTCCAGATAAACGCAAGCGACTACCCATAGACAAAACTTCTAAGTTAGGGAACAACTCCGCTTTCATCTGTGCTTGTTCGTAATCCTTGAGCATATTAGCTTCTCTTTTCTCTGAAGCAATAATCACATAATATCGCCCTGAGACTTCCTCGGCATAAGGCAAAACTAACTTTTCTACCAAAGGCTCTATATCCTCATTAGTTTGCACTTCCGCCTTTGAAGATAGCGTATCAGCTTTTAGTTCTACTTCTGTAACTTGCTTAACTTCTTCTTTAGTAAAAAATTGCTTAATAAAGCTTGCACTCGGAGCTAAACTAGCTCTATAACTTGTGGCATCCTCTACCCTATTTCCCCAAGGCAATAGAGCCATTATGAAGATTGCCGCTACCGATGTCCAAGCAAGGAAACGCTTCGAAAGCCTAAAATTAACATAAGAGCTGTCAGCCTCTACTGCAGAAGCCTTACTATCTTGAGCAAGTTTGGCTGTTGGTGTAACAATAGCTTGAAGACCATAGCTCACACTCTTTAGGCTGTGAGACAGCTGAGGCTCAAAACTAATCACGCCTGCCTGACTTAACTTTAGCTCTCCTAAGCCCTCAAGGATAACGACAGAATGCTCCAAAAGTTGCGTATTCAACGCACGAACATCTTGCTCTATCATTAACCTTGCTCTTCGCTGAGAGACCGCATAGACCTCGGCATAACGTTGCTCTAGCAAGCCGTCTTGATGATTTAGGTTTTGATTAAAATGAAGTGCAACACTAGGCGGATAAGCCAATAGTTCATCCTTCTGCCAATAGGCTGACTTTTTCTCTAAAATAAAAGCTCCCAATCCACGCACGACGACGCATTCGTCTCGGACGAGCAAGCTTTCAATATGTTTAGCTAAACGATTCTTCATTCTTTTCTCGTATGATACACAACAAAGATAAGCAAAATCTTTATTTCACACACAATATTAATATATAATAAATCAAACGATAGTAACATTGGTCACAGTTGGCTCATATCAAACAAATCATTATCTTTGTGATAAGAAAATTATATTAGTCTTGATAAACTGTTGTTTGTCAAGACTTTTTTTATTTGAATTAAACTAGAATTATTCCACTTTACTTTCTTAAATTATAGTTCATTTTGACAGAAAATTGAGCTGAATAATCGCCAAGTTTAAGCTCGCAATTTTTAGAAAGTCAGCTCAAACTTTTAGAATAACAGCTCAAAGTCAAAAAACTGTAGGACAATATCAATAAACACTAGCTTATCACTACTTCAAAACAGCTAACAGATTGTCCAACGACTGCTCAGAGAAAAAAATTAGGTACAATTAACAGCAGTTATGTAACAAAGGATATTCCTCATTTTTTGTTACAATATTTTAGAATATTCATCCAATTTCTTTTTTATTTAGTTATTTTTTTTACCTTTGTTATAGCTTAGCACATTTTTTCAGACATTGTGCAAAGCATTAGCGTATTCTATTTTTTAGAATTAGGAAAAGAAGGAAACATTCATTCTACCATACCATTTTATTATGGTCAGAGGGATGTTGTAACTAAAATAGATTTGAATATATTATGAGTGTTCAAAAAGAGAAAATCAAAGAGTTAGTAAGACTACGCCAAGAAGCCCATCTAGGTGGAGGCGAGAAACGTATTGAGAAGCAACACGCCAAAGGCAAATACACAGCTAGAGAGCGTATCGCAATGCTCTTAGACGAAGGTAGCTTCGAAGAAATGGATACTTTTGTCGTACATCGTTCGACGAACTTTGGTATTGACAAGAATAAATTCCTCGGAGATGGTGTCGTAACAGGTTCGGGGACTATTGATGGTCGTCTAGTCTATATCTATGCACAAGACTTTACCGTCTTTGGAGGTGCATTAGGCGAGATGATGGCAGCCAAGATCTGCAAAGTACAAGAGCAGGCTATCAAGATGGGAGCTCCAATCATTGGCTTGAACGACTCGGGCGGTGCAAGAATCCAAGAAGGGGTAACATCACTCAAAGGTTATGGCGAAATCTTCCAAAATAATATTTTAGCATCAGGTGTCATTCCTCAGATCTCAGGTATTTTCGGACCTTGTGCAGGTGGAGCAGTTTATTCTCCAGCTCTGACAGACTTTACCGTGATGATAGAGGGAGCAAGCTATATGTTCCTCACTGGACCTAAGGTGGTCAAGACAGTCACAGGCGAGAATGTCAGCCAAGAAGAGCTAGGCGGAGCTAGCGTACACACAACGAAGAGTGGTGTAGCTCACTTCTCAGCTAAGACAGAAGAAGAAGGCTTACTACTTATCCGTCAGCTCCTCAGCTTCTTACCTCAGAATAATATGGACGGAGCTCCTTTTGTAGCTCCGACAGATGCGATTGATAGAGTAGATGATTATTTGAATGAGATCATTCCCGACAACCCAAATCAGAGCTATGATATGTACGAAGTCATCGGTTCTATCATAGATAATGGGGAATTCTTAGAGATACATAAGAACTTCGCCAAGAATATGATCGTTGGTTTTGCTCGCTTCAATGGTCAATCGGTAGGTATCGTAGCCAACCAACCAATGGTAATGGCAGGAGTATTGGACAGCAACGCTTCACGCAAGGCAGCTCGCTTCGTTCGTTTCTGTGATGCATTCAACATTCCACTTGTTACGCTTGTAGATGTACCAGGCTTCCTCCCAGGCACAGGACAAGAATATAATGGCGTCATCTCACACGGAGCGAAACTTCTCTTTGCTTATGGCGAGGCGACAGTGCCAAAGATCAACATCACGCTTAGAAAAGCTTATGGCGGTGCATATATCGTGATGAGCTCTAAACATCTTCGCTCTGATGTGAACTACGCTTGGCCTAGTGCCGAGATTGCCGTTATGGGACCAAGTGGAGCAGTTGAGGTAGTCTTTGCCAAAGAAGTGGCAGCAGCAGAAGACCCATTAGCAGCAGCTCTAGAGAAAGAAGCCGAATACCGAGACGCTTTTGCTAATCCATACTGTGCAGCCTCTTATGGCTATATGGACGATGTCATTGAACCTCGCAACACACGTTTTAGAATTATCCGAGCTTTGGCTCAGCTACGCACTAAAAAGCAATCAATGCCTGCTAAAAAGCACGACAACTTGCCTCTATAAATTTTAATATTATGAATAAAATCAATAGATTAGGCTTTAGATGTCTCTCAGTGCTGATGTTGCTAGCGATACCAATACTCACTTTCGCTCAAGAACAAGGAGCAAAAGTATTGGGCGAAGCAGAGAAACTAGCTAAACATCAAGAGAAGATTGCCCATCTAGTGCAAGAAGACCCAGATGGAATAGTCTTGACTATTACAGCTGTCTTGGTCGTATTCTCAGCCTTGCTGATGCTGGCAGTAGTCTTTAGCTCTCTTGGTAAACTAATGCAGTTTTTCCAAAAGAAAGGAGAACAAAAAGCCGAAGCTAAGCCAAAGAAAATCATCAAACGCTCATCTAGTGAGCTGAGTGATGAGGAAGCTTTAGCTGTTTCACTAGCTCTAAGCCAAGCAATGGGTGGTTCATCTGATGAAGTAGCTCTAGCCATAGCTATGGCACTGCATTCAGAGTTTGACCTTCAGCACGATGAAGAGAGCTACCAGCTTACAATCCAGCACGACAATCAATCACTATGGGCAAACAAAGCTCAGGTAATGCGTCAATTACCATAATCAATAACTAATAAGTAAAATCAAATTATCATAAAAATCATACGATAATGAAAGAGTATAAGTATAGTATCAACGGAAACGAGTACAATGTTTCTATCCTTGAAATCGAAGGACAAAAAGCTTCAGTAGAAGTTAATGGTAAAGTTTACGAAGTGGATATTCTTAGCGAGACAATGCCTAAGAAAGTGAAACCTAGTGTCGCTCCTAAGGTTGCTGAGCCAGCAAAAGCTGAAGCTCCAGCACCAGCTCCTCAGCCTGCCACAACTTCTGCTACAGGTGTCGCAGTACAAGCTCCACTCCCTGGGGTTATCCTTGACATCAAGGTACAGGTAGGACAACAAGTCAAAGCTGGAGAGACAGTAGCCGTACTTGAAGCGATGAAAATGGAAAACAACATTACAGCTGACAACGATGGTACTGTAACAGCTATTAAAGTTTCTAAGGGAGACTCTATCTCTGAGGGAGACGACATCTTACTAATCGGCTAGGCTTATGTTTGCTTTTGGAGATTTCCTTATTCAGAACCTACAAGAGTTCATAGGCTTTACGGGACTAGCTCACTTTGAGCTAGGACACGGCGTAATGCTCTTGATAGGGATGTTGTTTATCTTTCTGGCGATTAAGTATGAATTCGAACCGCTACTATTAATACCTATTGGCTTCGGTATGTTGATTGGTAACATTCCTTTTGCTGAAGGTTATAATATTGGTATCTATGAGGACGGCTCGGTACTCAATACGCTCTATCAAGGGGTACAGAAAGGTTGGTATCCGCCACTGATCTTCCTAGGTATCGGAGCGATGACGGACTTTACAGCCCTGATTTCCAACCCTAAGCTGATGTTGATCGGAGCCGCGGCTCAGTTTGGTATCTTCGCGGCATACACGGCCGCTCTACATTTTGGCTTTAGTCCTGACGAAGCGGGAGCTATTGGTATCATTGGCGGAGCTGATGGTCCTACAGCTATTTTCTTGTCAAGTCAGATGGCACCTCACTTGATGGGAGCGATTGCCGTCTCAGCCTATTCCTATATGGCACTCGTACCAATCATACAACCGCCATTTATGAAGTTGCTCACAACGAAGAAAGAGCGTCTGATACGTATGAAGAAACCTCGTCAAGTCTCAACGACAGAAAAGATCATCTTCCCTGTCGTAGGCTTACTCCTCACTACCCTACTCGTGCCGTCAGCCTTACCTTTGCTAGGTATGTTGTTTTTCGGTAACCTACTAAAGGAAAGTGGAGTAACACGACGCCTAGCAGAGACAGCTCGTGGTCCATTAATTGACGTTATCACTATCTTATTAGGTGTAACAGTAGGAGCTTCTACGCAGGCAACTTACTTCCTAACGCTAGACTCTGTCAAGATTTTCGGACTTGGAGCATTCTCATTCGTGATTGCGACAATCTGTGGTATCTTATTTGTGAAGTTTATGAACTTATTCCTCTCTAAAGACAATAAGATTAATCCATTGATTGGTAACGCTGGTGTCTCGGCTGTGCCAGACTCAGCTCGTATCTCGCAAGTAGTAGGCTTGGAATACGACCCTAAGAACTACCTTTTGATGCACGCTATGGGTCCAAACGTGTCGGGCGTTATCGGTTCAGCTGTAGCAGCAGGTATCTTATTAAGCTTCTTAGGTTAGACTTTATAATCTATCAATAATATAGGGTAGCTTCTTTGGGAGCTACCCTATATTATGCTTATGTTATTTTTATTTTGTATTTTTGTATCTGTTTGACTGTGTACATAGTATTGAAAAGAACAAGAAATGAAAAATATATTACCAACTAAATTAGCTTTTCTAATCCCTCTAGCCTTATTATTCGTAAGCTGTAGTACGACAAAGCCAAGGTATGAACATAAATACCAAAGCTATCAAAACTACATCACCAAGCACTATAAGGAGGCTCAAAGGCAGATGGACGAATACCAAGTGCCTGCAAGTATCACCCTTGCACAAGGTTTGCTAGAGTCTGGAGCAGGTAATAGCCGTCTAGCTAGAGTGTATAACAATCACTTTGGGATCAAATGTGGCAGTCGCTGGAGAGGGAAAAAGACTTACCAAAGAGATAATAGACCTAACGAATGCTTCAGAGCTTATCGTGACTGGAGAGCTTCGTATGAAGACCACTCAAAGTTTTTGAGGAACAATCGTCGCTATAATGGGTTATTTGAATTAGATATACAAGATTATCAAGCGTGGGCAATCGGGTTGAAGCGTGCTGGCTACGCTACAGCTAGAGATTATGATACTCGCTTGATTAAGCTCATCAATACTTACGAATTATATAAGTATGATAATGGAGCAAGTTCAGAAGCAAAGATCATCAATACTATAGAAGAAAACAATATTGATAGCGAGGTATTAGTCAATCCTAATCATCATCAAGTTTATTTCTCATCAGGCTTGCTCTATGTCCTAGCTAAAGAGAATGATACTTATAAAAATATAGCACAAGACCTAGGCTTGGAGGCTGATGACCTAGCAGAGTTTAATGAAATGCCAGAGGAACATCTTTTAAGAAAAGGAGAAATTGTGTATCTTGTAGAAAAGAATGACTGTGCTAGCCTGGAATACAGATACCACCTTGTACAAAATGGGGAGTCAATGTATGACATTGCCCAAAAATACGGCATCAAGCTAGAGAAACTATACGCTCTACAAGGTAAGAGCAAAGATTATGACTTCGTCCCACGTGTGGGAGATGAGATCAAGCTCAGATAAATTATTTTGAATATTCGTATTCAATAGTATAATAGATATATTATTAAAGTATAAAATATGGCAACAGAGAACGATTTGCTTAATAGAATAAAAGGACTAGAGATCCGCTTCGAGGAAGTCTCTACCCTAATTACAGCTCCTGATGTGATTTCAGATCAGAAGCGTTTTATGAAGTTAAGTAAAGAATATAGAGAACTAGAACGTATCTTGGAGAAAGGTCGTCAGTATCGCTCATATTTAGATAATATTGAGGAAGGAAAAGAAATGCTTGACAGCGAAACGGATCAAGAATTGCGTACAATGGCAAGAGAGATGATTCAAGAGGCTGAAGAGGCAATCCCTACTCTTGAAGAAGAAATAAAAGTATTATTAATCCCTGCCGACCCAGAAGATGAGAAAAATGTCGTAATGGAGATACGTGGTGGTACAGGAGGAGACGAAGCAGCTATCTTTGCTGGTGACCTATTCAAGATGTATAGTCGTTACTGTGAGAGTAAAGGCTGGCAAGTAGAGATAACAAGCATTTCGGAAGGGACTTCTGGAGGATATAAGGAAATTATCTTCACCGTTACTGGAGATGGTGTCTATGGCACGCTCAAGTACGAGAGCGGTGTACATCGTGTACAACGTGTGCCTGCGACAGAGACACAAGGACGTGTCCACACTTCGGCAGCCTCAGTAGCTGTCCTGCCAGAAGCAGAAGAGGTAGATGTCGTACTTAACCCTGCAGATATTGACTTCCACACAGCTCGTTCGGGAGGTGCTGGAGGACAGAATGTCAATAAGGTAGAAACGAAAGTACAGCTGACGCACAAGCCTACAGGCATCGTTGTCGTTTGTCAGCAAGCACGTACTCAGCTAGCCAACAGAGAGCTAGCAATGCAGATGCTGAGAACAAAACTCTATGACATTGAACTAAGCAAACACAACGAAGCAATTGCCGCAAAACGTAAGACAATGGTCTCTACAGGTGACCGATCTGCCAAAATCCGCACCTACAACTACCCACAAGGTCGTGTAACGGATCACCGTATCAACCTAACACTATATAACCTATCTGCTATTGTTAATGGAGATATTCAAGCTATCATTGACGAATTAATTATCGCAGAAAACATTGAACGAATGAAAGAAGCTGAGTTGTAGCTTTTTCAAAATAAATCTTTATGACAAAAGAAGAGTTATTCTCTGAAATAAAATCTAAACGATCGTTTCTTTCCATAGGTCTAGACCCTGATTTAAGGAAACTACCTTCGTCACTCTTGGAGCATAGTGAACATCCTCTATTTGACTTTAACAAAGCGATCATAGATGCTACATATCATCTGTGCGTTGCCTATAAGCTTAACCTAGCCTTCTATGAGTGTATGGGTTCATTCGGCTTGAAGTCCTTCGAGATGACGATACAATATCTACAGCAAGAGTATCCTAATATCTTCATCATTGCTGACGGCAAGAGAGCTGATGTTAATGCTGTAAACGAACTTTATGCTCGTTGCTACTTTGAGAACTTTAAGGTTGATGCCTTGACTGTATCTCCTTATATGGGGGGCGAAAGCGTTAAACCATTCCTTAAATATAAGGATAAATGGACCGTCTTGATCAGTCTTACTGCCAACGAAGGAAGGGAAGACTTCCAAGAAGTAGAAGACGAACATAGTGAAAAGATCTACGAACGTGTCCTTAGACTAAGCAAGAGTTGGGACTCTGAAGCTCAAATAATGTATGCTATTGGCTCAGCCGATCCGCAGATACTCTCACGTTTTCGCTTGAGTCTGCCGAAGCAGTTCCTAATGATTTCAGGGTTCTCCGTAGAAGAGGAAATGATTGAGAGTATAGGTGCTATACTAGATGAGGAATTCGGTGGGGTCTTAGTCAATACTTCTCGCAATATTATTTATGCAGATAATACGGAAGCTTTTGCTCTTCGTGCTGCAGAAGAAGCAGAGAAAATTCGCCGTAGAATGAGTGAAGTTTTATTCCAAAAAGCTATCGTAGATAGCCTATAAAGATTAGAATTATGAAAAAGATAGAGTTTACGACAGGACAGATAGCTCAGATCCTAGGAGGAAAAGTAGAGGGCGATGAGCAATTGATCCTAAATAACTTCGGAAAGATAGAAACCGCTGGCGAGGGAGACCTTACTTTCTTGTCAAACCCAAAGTATGAGCAATTCATCTATACGACAAATGCTACAGCTGTTCTTGTCAAGACTGACTTCCAAGCTAAAGAAGCTGTTAAGACAACACTTATCAGAGTCGATGATCCATACTCTTCAATAGCTCAATTGCTACAGATGATTGCTAAAGAAGTACAACCTACAAGAACAGGCATTCACCCTAGAGCAATCATAGATAAAACAGCTACAATAGGAGATAATTGCTACATCGGAGCAAATGTAGTCATAGAAGAAAGTGTGGTCATTGGAGATAATGTCCAGATTTATCCTAATACTTACATTGGACGAGGAGCAAAGATTGGTAGTGGTAGCTTGATCTATGCCAACGTAAGCGTTTATTATGCTTGTCTGATTGGAGAGAGATGTGTCTTGCATTCTGGTGCTGTGATAGGAGCAGATGGTTTCGGCTTTGCTCCATCTTTTAGTGGCTACGAGAAAATACCTCAGATTGGTATTGTCATCCTTGAGAATGACGTAGAAGTCGGAGCAAATACTTGTATCGATAGAGCAGCAATGGGTAGCACGATCGTTCATCAAGGAACAAAGTTAGACAACCTTGTGCAGATTGCTCACAACTGTGAAGTAGGTCCTCACAACGTCTTTGCTGGTCAATCAGCTATGGCGGGCTCTAGCAAGACTGGAGCATGGTGTCAGCTAGGTGGTCAATCAGGTGTCGCAGGACATATCAAGGTTGGTGACCGAGTACAACTTTCAGCAAAGTCTGGTATCACACGAGACACGAAAAATGATGAAGTACTGTTAGGCTTCCCTGCTCAGAACTTTAGAAAAGAAATGCAAGTTCTAGCTCAGATCCGCCGTCTTAGTAGTCTGAATAATGACGTCAAAGAACTAACGAAAAAAATAGAAACATTAGAAAAAAACTAGTTTCTTATGGAAATGCAAAAAACCTTAGCTGATAGCTTCTCTCTTAGTGGTAAGGGACTGCATACTGGCCTAAACATAGATATTACTTTCAAACCTGCAGAATGTGGCACGGGGATCATTATCCGTCGTGTGGATCTTGAGGGGTGTCCAGAGATACCTGCTCTGTCAGAATTCGTCAATGGAACGGAACGTGGCACAGTACTTAGAAAAGGCGACATCACTGTCAGCACTATTGAGCATGCTATGGCAGCTCTATATGCTAAACAAGTAGATAACTGTATTATTGAAGTAAACGCTCCAGAAATACCAATTTTGGAGGGTAGCTCAATTAGTTATATTAAGAAAATTGATGAAGTTGGACTAAAAGAACAAGAGTTCCAACGTGAATACTACATCGTCAAACAAAGAATGGAGGTTACTAGCGAAGATGGTCGTTCTAGACTATTACTATTACCTGACTCTGACTTTGGAGTAGATGTGCATATCGCTTTTGACTCTGAAGTACTGACTAATCAGTATGCTTCTTTGGATCGTCTAGATGACTTTGATAAAGATATTGCGGCTTCTAGAACATTCGTGTTCGTACGTGAACTAGAAGTACTATTAGCTCATAACCTCATCAAGGGAGGTGATCTAGACAATGCCCTAGTTATCTATGACCACAAGATACCTCAAGATGAAATGGATCGTCTCTGCGATCTAATGAAAGTGGAACGTAAAGTTACTCCAGACTTGGGCTATCTAAATAATAAACCTATCATCTTTAATAATGAACCTGCAAGACACAAACTATTAGACGTCATTGGCGACTTAGCTTTGATTGGACGTCCTATCAAAGGACGTATCATTGCGACTTGTCCAGGTCATAAGATTAATAATGAGATGGGTAAGAAGATTCGCAAAGACATCAAACTTAACGAATCACAAGCTCCTGTTTACAATCCTAACAAAGCTCCTTTGATGGATGTAACAGAAATTAAGAAATATCTACCTCATCGTTATCCATTCTTAATGGTTGATAAGATCATTGAGCGAGGACAAGACTACATCGTAGGGGTAAAGAACTTGACAGCTAATGAGGAGTTCTTCCAAGGACATTTTCCTGGAGAACCTGTGATGCCTGGAGTCTTGCAGATTGAAGCAATGGCTCAAGTGGGTGGACTATTCGTACTTGGTACTGTAGATGCTTCAAAAGAATACTCTACTTACTTCTTAAAGATTAATAATGTTAAGTTCAGAAAGAAAGTTGTACCTGGAGATACGCTAGTCTTTAAGATAAGATTGATGGAACCTATACGTCGAGGCTTAGCTAATATGCGAGGCTTAGCTTTTGTTGGAGAGACTTTAGTCTGCGAGGCAGAATTCGTCGCACAAATAATAAAAAATGAATAACTATAATGGAGAATAATTTGATTAGCCCTATGGCAAGTATTCACCCTAATGCCAAGTTAGGGAAGAATGTTACAGTTCAACCTTTTGCAGTCATTGAGGATAATACCGAAATTGGAGACGATACAGTTATCTCATCAGGAGCAGTCATCTGTTCGGGTGCAAGAATTGGTCAGCGTTGTGTCATCCATAATGGTGCGATTATTGCAGGTCTTCCACAAGACTTAAAGTTTGAAGGAGAGGATTCTGTAGCTATCATTGGAGATGATTGTAGGATTAGAGAGTATGCAACGGTCAATAGAGGGACAGCCTCTAAAGGTAAAACTGTACTAGGTAACAACTGTCTCTTGATGTCTTATGCTCATATCGGACACGACACTATCTTGCATAATAATATCATCATCGGTAATGCGACACAAGTTGCAGGAGAAGTAACTATTGATGACTTCGCAATTGTCAGTGCAGGAACTCTAATTCATCAATTCTCTCGTATCGGTTGCCACGTGATGGTTCAAGGAGGGTCGAGGATTCCTAAAGATATACCACCTTATACGCTTGTCGGCAGAGAACCTTTGGTATATTGTGGGATCAATAGTGTTGGACTTCGTCGCAGAGCCTTCACAAACGAACAAATCAACTTGATACAAAATATCTATCGGATTATCTATAATAAAGAGTTGAACAATCGTGATGCTATACTCTTGGTAGAAGAACAGATAGAAGACTCTCCAGAGCGTAAAATCATACTTGACTTTATTCGTAATTCAAAACGAGGTATCATTAGAGGAAATAAGTAAAAACTAAATATGAGGTAGCGTGTGCAAACATTCTACCTCATATTTTTATTAAAACAAATAATTATGAAATATTTAGAAACTACAATTCCTGGCGTTTGGGAGCTGATTCCAACAATTCATCAAGACGAAAGAGGTTACTTCTTTGAGTCTTTGAAAATCTCAGAGTTCAATCAAAAGATCAGTGAGCTATCTATCGTACAAGAGAATGAGTCATATTCTCATTATGGTGTGCTTAGAGGATTACATCTCCAGCAAGGAGCTTACGCACAAGCAAAGCTACTACGTTGTGTTGTAGGAAAGGTCTGGGACGTTGTCGTAGATGTAAGAAAAGACTCTCCTACTTTTGGGAAACATTATGCTACCGAACTGTCAGCAGACAACAAGAAACAGATCTTCATTCCACGAGGCTTCCTACACGGCTTCCTCACGCTTAGCCCTGAAGCAATTGTCCACTATAAGGTAGATAATGTTTATAATAAAGAAAGTGAGCTGACAGTTGCCTACAATGACCCTACTTTAGGTATTAACTGGCTCGCTCAAGGTATAGAACTAGATAAGATTATCGTTAGCCAACGAGACTTGCAAGGTATTAGCTTTGAAGATTACCAACGAATAAGCTTATAAGCTACTTAATAATCAAATAAAAAAAGGACTTAGACGAAAATCTAAGTCCTTTTTCTTGAGTGACCCCGGTGAGGCTCGAACTCACGACCCAATGATTAAGAGTCATTTGCTCTACCAACTGAGCTACGGA
>PDWI01002984.1_pt1 | contig 24658 bp, 23 predicted proteins | sample 1430891 | NCBI WGS metagenome assembly PDWI01 (sample SAMN01162508, study PRJNA174530) | Oral metagenome, whole genome shotgun sequencing project. | biome: Marine environment; feature: Marine mammal; material: Swab sample of the gingival sulcus; isolation source: swab sample of gingival sulcus...
CAGAAAAAATTGGTAGAGAGTGGAGAATACATACCAAGCTATATGTGGAACCAAAATGGTTGGCTCTGCGATAGAATGGGATTGACCCCAATATCTCAAGTTCAAAAGTGCGTTCCTACAACACATACGGAAGACCTAAAGAGTGAAACCTTAGGCGGAATGGTTATAAAAGCCGGAGAACCTACAGGAATGTCAGCTATAGTGACAACTGAAACTAAAGAGGGCATAACTATAGAAACTGAGTGCATAGGTAATGTATACGCACCTGGCGACATAGATAGAAACGACTGGACATTCTTTGGAGTTCCAGATACAACAGTTAAAGTCGATTGCCCAGCAACAGTTGAACTGACTTGCGCAAACCTAATCGGGCGTATCCCTGCACTTATAAAGAGTGAACCAGGATATGTAACAACTGATAAGATGCCTAATAATGTGTACTTGGTTAAACCCATAAATGAATACATCTAATTCAGACGTCGATAAATGGCGACCTTCTGAGGAATACGCCAATTTTTACCTCTCATGTACGTCTTTAGTACACTCCGAGTTAAAAATTGGCTAGTTCCTAGAAGTTCATCCATTTATCATAGTCTGAATGCTTTAAGGCGTTCTTGCCGCCCTAAGTGATAGAACCATTTATCTTAGTCTAAATACTTTAAAGCGTTCTTGTCGCCCTAAGGGCATGAATTCGTTTATCTTAGTCTGAACAGTTTTTAAGGCGTTCTTGTCGACGTAAGAGTACAAGTCTGAATAGTTTTTACAAACTTATCAATTGTTTCACTGAGGAAAATTGCTTGGATAAGCTCGTTTACTAGGACCGCGACCTGAGTAAGCGTACTTAGAGGTACGTGATGAAGGCAAGTGTCCGTATAAACGGGCTTAGGTAAGTAATTTAACCAGTGAAAAAAAATTCTCTCAAATTTTTGAGAGAATTTTTAGTATATATATTTTTTTGTATCGTATATTAAGGTTTTACTATCTTATAGTCAAATAGGTATTTTGCAAAGTCAGAATCCTTGTCTATAACAAGCCTAGTATTCTTACCTATGGTCTTCCTATAAGTTTCTAGGGTCTTGTAAAAACTATAGAATTCTGGGTCTTTACTATAGGCGTTTGCGTATATTTCTAGGGCTTCAGCATCTCCTTGACCCTTTATTTCCTCAGCCTTAGCATACGCCTCAGCTTTTATGACCTGGGCTTCTTTATCAGAATTTGCAGTTATTGTCTTGTACTGCTCCTCTCCTTCTGCCCTCAACTTATTAGCCATTTTTTGTCGTTCTGTTCTCATCCTGTTAAAGATGTTTTCATAGTTCTGTTTAGGAAACTCCGTCTTAGCTATCCTAACGTCTACTACTTCCATCCCATAGTCTTTTACTACATCATTTACTTCTTCTTTTATTTCAGCCAGCATTTCATACACAAATTCCTTGTCAGAAACCAACTTACTTCCATTTATCTTACCGATTTTTTCCCTTATAGCTGAAAAGATAAGGTCATCCAACCTGGTATTACCATTCTGAACAGTCTGCATAGTAATCCTGAATAATGCTGGGTTTACAATCCTCCACTGAGCGTTATTATCCAAAACTATCTTTTTCTTATCAAGCGCCGTTACCTCTCCCTGTAGGGTTTTATAAGTAATCAACTGAGAAGAATACTTTTCTACATTATCTACAAAGGGCATCTTAAACATAAGGCCCTTACCTTCTACTACCTCGATATCAGGGAACTTCCCACTTCTCTCTAAAGCCTCAGAAACTTTGTCTGCATCTTTTAAAACAATTATTCTTTGAACACTACCGAACCTAACTACTAAAGCCTGTTCCATCTCGTTTACGGTAAACATAAACTGAGTTGCCATAAAAGCGATAGCGAGTATAATGAACAAGGGTAGTAGTAGGTGAGTAAATAAGTCCTTTGATTTCTGACTTTTAAAGTTTATCTTTTTTTCCTTGTTTATAGGATTTCCGTTTTCATCAACTTCTACAGGTCCTCTTTTTCCCATCATTCTGAATCCCATATTAGTTACCTCCTTCTACTGCTTCTTTAAGATCCCCCGTCTTAGAAAGAGGTAGAAACTTCAACATTTGTCCATCGCCGTCTGATATAACTATATCAACATCGCCTAATACCTTCTGCAATGTCTCAAGATATAGTCTTGTTCGGGTTACATTCTTATTGTATTTGTACTTGTCGTAAACTTGGCTAAAGCTCGCAACATCTCCCTTTGCCTCGTTTATTCTCTTAGCCTTATACGCCTCAGCTTGAGATATCTGCTTAGCAGCATCTCCTTTTGCCTCAGGAATAATCTTATTTTCATAAGACATGGCTTCGTTTATTCTACTTTCCTTATCGAGCTGAGCCCTTACTATATCTTTGAATGCGTCATCAACCTCTTCTGGTGGATATACATCCTGAAGCAAGACTTGGGTTATTTGAATGCCAAGCCCATAGCTGTCAGCTATTGATTGTAGGTCTGTCCTAATCTCTTGCATTATAGCGTTTTTATTGTCAGCTAATACGTCATCCAACTTATTATTTGCAACAGAACGCCTTATTGTTGAAACAGCAACCACATTTAGAGTTCCCTCTTGGTCGTCTACGTTGAAAAGATAGTCCTTAGCATTTGTTATCCTATACTGTATGCTGGTCATAACATTTACTATATTTTCATCACCGGTTATCATAAGAGAGTCGGAAGCTATATCAGCATAAGAATCCTCACTATCTAGATTAGACTCGTTGAGGGTCTTATATCCAAACTCCATTCTCCTCACTCTAGATGTGTTTATAACATATCTCTTTTCTGCTATCGGGATCATCCATTTTAGACCACCACCGACCTCAGTCCTGTTAAATTCGCCAAACCTAGTTACAACAGATTCTTCGCCGTCTTCAAGTTTGTAGATTCCACCTACTAAAACTCCTGCAACGACTATAACAATCCATATCAGTACCATCCATTTTTTCATATAAAGTCCTCCTAGACACAATAATAACACAAAAAAACTATCTTGAGATAGTTTTTTTGTGTTTTATTGAGTTAAAATCTCGTCAATATATTCGTTGTGCATCAACCTTATTCCAAAGCGTTTACAAAGCCAATTATATACAGGCTGTTATTTCTCTACTTTTTTCAGAAACTCCTCAACCCTTTCAGCATCGTAAGATCCAAGCATTAACGCTTTAATGACACCTTCAGAATCGATCACAAATGTATAGGGTCTATTACTGACAGAATACTTATCTAGAACTTTACCATCCTCGTCTATCAAAACAGGATATTTGATATCTAATTCATCCACCACTTTCTTTACGCTTTCAAGATCATCTTGATTTGTTATGTTAACATTCAAAATCACAAAATCATCTAACTTAGACTTATCCATACTGTTGTAAAGTTTTAATAAGGTCTTACTCTTGTGATCATAACTAGTTCCAAAGAAGACTATCACCGGCTTACCCCTATATGAAGATAGTTCGTGATCTTCACCATCCAAATCCTTTAGCTTAAACTCAGGTGCCTTCTTATCAATAGACAAAGGCTCATAAGCACTTAATACATCCATACCAGCAACAACATATTTCTGGTGTATCCTATAAAACATAGCCAAAGCCTGTTCTTTTGTGGCATTCCCCTTAGGAGCAAACATGTTGTCACCAACCCCATTAACTATGTTAAATGCCTTGGCAATATAAACAGCTTCTCTAGCCCATAGTGGTATTTCATAGTCGTCATTAAATACTTTCAAGGACTTAGTATCAATCTCTATATCAGATACTTCAAGAACATTTATAAATAACTTCGCTATCTCCGCCCTAGTCATATAAGCGTCAGGCCTAAAAGTACCGTCTGGATAACCATTAACTATACCTGAATTTTTTGCCTTAAGTGCATACTCATAATTCGTATCAGAAAAAGAAGCATCACCAACGACAGCCGTCTTTCCAGTAAGGCTTTCATAAAGTGTGACAGCCAAATAAGAAAACTCTGCCCTGGTCATATCCGTCTTGAAATTCTTTAAAAAGTCTTCATCTAAGAGCTTTTCCTTTTTTATAAGGGAAATTGTATCCTCAGCCCACTTAGATGGACGATCCTCCTCAAGTCCGTATACCCCTATCGGTAATATTGATACTATTAAACAAAGTACCAATGCCAATGCCAATTTTTTCATTATCGTCGCCCCCCGTCATTAAAGTACATTAAAATAGATTGCACAATCTCGCTTATATAAGTTTCTTGGCTTTCCTTATCATAAAGCCACTCAAAGTCTTCTGGATTAGGCATAAAACCAGCCTCTATCAAAACAGAGGGTGCCCAAGTCGCTCTAATTACATAAAAGTCATCTGTCAAGGCTTTTCTATCCGGTCTTCCAGTTTTTTCAACTATCTCCCTCTGCAAAACAGTCGCAAAAGGCTTAGCCAAAGCCTTGGAATAGTAGACAGAAAATCCTTCTACAAGTGAAACATCCCTATGCATACCTATAGAGTTTGCGTGGATTGATATAAACATATCTGGTTTTTGCCTATAACACATCCTCAGTCTATCGTACAAGGTTATATCGGTGTCATCAGTTCTAGTCATAGTGACTTCTGCCCCAAGTTCTTCTAACTGTGATTTTAAAATATTACAAGCATCTAAGTTGTAGTGCTTTTCTGCATAAGTAGCACCTAAAAGACCTATTGCTCCTGAATCCTCCGCACTGTGACCTGGATCGAGCATAATATTTATACCCTTAAGCGGTTTATCCCCCGCCATAAGCCCAGGTCTCTTCCTAATGTGTATAAAACCCTTACCCTCATCGTAGGTTACATAAACACCATTATAGTGTTTTGGGTTTTTTAAATAAAACAGGTAATACCCTCTAGCATCTTCTGCCTTAGATTCAGAACTAGAAATCATCGCCCCATCAGGTATTTGTAAGTTTTCTACACTTCCCGCTCCAGCTATTGAAACACTTATAATCTCGCCATCAAATTTAGGCATTATAGCGTACTTATCTTCAAGCTCTAAGGCTATAATATCTTCTTCATCTGTAATGATGTAGTCTGAAAACTTCACATCGTGGAAGGAATCGTCAAGGGCATATATTAAACTTAAGTTTTCAGATTCAGTATACCTGCCAGAAACGAGAAGGCTCATATCGCCATCTGTGCTATCTAAGCTAGTTATTACTCCCTTGTCCAATATCTCAGCCGAACCATCTGAAGGATATTTTGTAATTCTAAGGTCGATTTCGTCTTCAACGACTTTTGCAAAAAACCTACTCCTATCTGCTGCGTATATAAACCCAGCAGCAGACTGCTTAGAGTCTGTAACCCCCTTATAGTACATATTATACGTAACCCTACCGTAATCGTACATCTCTATGTGCTTAAAGGTCTGCTCTGGATAAAATGTCCCTCTGTATTTAGCTGGATATAGGGATGGTTCTTCATTCCCCCATACCCTCTCCAAATGCACTTTGTGACCTGCAACCTCCGCAAATACATCAGCTCCACTTGGAGCAGTACATTCAAAGGTTATTCCATTACCATCTCTTATAATAGCCTGTGTTTTGGGATAACAGCTATCTTCAACTATCTCAGCTGAGGGCAAATCATCTCTAGTTCCATAATCTGAAGACCCAGAAACCCTAGTGATAGTCCTAACGTATGTGGCATCTCCATTTTCTAATACTATATCATTCTGCCCATAATCCAAATCTACTAAAGTTCCAAAAAAGCCATTAAGTGACCTGTTTTTTATTCTTTCTCCATTTATATATAAGGGCTTAGCAGGGTCACTAAGACCTCCAACATAGTGCACGCTCATTCCAGTGGTAATATCATAATAAGGAAGATAAATTCCAGGCTCTATTCCCAAATCTTGATACGACCTGACGCCATAAATAAAGGCAAGCCTTTTTCTCATTATAGGTTGTTGTTGAAGAGACCTCATGCTGAAAAAAATAGATCCATCAACCTCAGGCAAATCTCTATTTAACAACACCTGTTCTAGTATCTCATAAGGACCGTCCCAAGCAGTTTCCGTTCCAACTTTTCCCGCCTTGTAAGCTGCATGACCTATGTAGAGTTTGACATCTGTATCTTTCACTACATCGGACCACCATCTAGAGAGGATGTTGTAATCAGCAATTTCAAAACCACGCTTCCAGTATATCTGGGGATTTATATAATCAATCAATCCGTTTTTAACCCAATAGACGCTATCTGCATAATGAGCGTTGTAGCTCTCATTTCCACGGGTATCTGATCCATCAATTCCATAGGGATTACTAGAGGGGTCTCCTGTCTTATTTTTCCAAATTCCAAAGGGAGAAATACCAAACTCAACATCCGGATCCAAAGCCTTAATTGTATCCCTAACCTTCTCAACCATTAGGTTTACATTCTGCCTTCTCCAATCAGACTTATCCCCTGAATTACCATACTCTTCGTAGCTGGCAGCATCGTCAAAATCCGTTCCGGGATAAAAGTAGTCATCAAAGTGTATTCCGTCCACATCGTAGCCACTAACTATTTCGGCAACTCCATCGGCTATCAACCCTCTAACCTCAGGAAGTGCTGGGTCGTAGTAAAGATTCCCTTCGTGAGAAACAACCCATTCAGGATGAAGTTTAGCTGGATGGCCTTCGGTCAAATCGTCAGGAGATATCTCGTCTTCACCAGAAAGCCTCTTGGTAATCCTATACGGATTCAACCACGCATGGACCTCAATCCCCTTAGCATGAGCCTTTTCTATAAAGTATTCGAGTGGGTCAAAACCATCATCTGGAGCCAAGCCTTCTTTCCCAGTAAGCCACTTAGACCAAGGAAAAATATCTGAGTCATAAAGAGCATCAGAAGTAGGTCTGACCTGAAGAAATATAGCGTTTATACCAGTTTGATACGACTGCTCTATTATTAAATCAGCTTCTCTTTTTAGGAAAAGCGGATTGGTAGTAGGCATTTTGGGATAATCTATGTTCACAACACTAGCAACCCAAACACCACGCATCTCTTGGTCTGCAGTCTTTCTGCCCCCACCAGTCGCACTGAGCTCTGCCGGTAGAAAATGTAGTAAAAAAACAAATATTACTGCAAACGCAACAAGTCTCTTTTTCAAGAAAATTCCCTCCACAAAAAACCTAACGCATTCTCCGCCTAATGTACCAATATCATATCCTCATGTAATGAAATAAACAAAATAAAAAGGACTTTGTAACCCATACTTAATACAAAGTCTTGTTACGTAATACTATTGTAAAATTAACTTTAGTTTGACGCCATTTCTTCTAAGGTTAAATACTCGTCTAACAAGGCTTCTTGTTCACTTAAAAGAGCTTCTTTTTCCAGTGTTTTTTGTTCAAACACATCTTTATCCGTATATACTTCTGGGAGGTATAATTCAAAATCTAAGTCTTCTATACTCTTAGATATTTCTTCTAACTTTTGCTCTAATTTTTCTTTTTTCTTCCTGAGTTTCGAAGCTTGTTTACCTGAAAAAATTTTTACATCATTTTTTGTTTTATTACCAAAGTCTAAAGGACTCTCTTCTTCTTGCTTTTTTTCTAAATAGTAAGAATAGTTTCCATGATAAAGCTTCATAGATCCACCTTCGAGTTCAATTATCTTGTCACAGACCCTATCCAAGAAAAACCTATCATGGGATACAACTAAAACACTTCCGTCATAACCTCTTAAAGCGTCTTCCAAAACATCTTTTGAATATATATCTAAGTGGTTTGTAGGTTCATCTAGCAATAGGAGATTTGCTTTTTTCAAGAATAACTTGGACAAGAGAACCCTTGCTCTTTCTCCGCCAGATAGAGCGTTTATAGGTTTAAATATATCTTCACCTGAAAATAAAAACCTACCCATTAGGGTTCTTATTTCAGTATCATCAAGAGATGGAGCAAAGTCTCTCATTTCTTCTAAAATCGTATTGGTTTCAGACTCCAATATTAATCTCTGATCATAGTAAGCTGGTTTTACCCTATAACCCATTTCAAAGGAACCATCATAAACAGAAATCTTCCCCATTAATATTTTTAAAAATGTAGTCTTTCCAGAACCGTTTGCCCCTATCAAACCTATCTTTTCCCCTGCATAAAGCTTCATTGAGGCATTGTAAAGAACAACGTTGTCATCATATGCCTTTCCAAGATTTTCGACATCTAAGACCAACTTTCCAGAATTGTGCGCCTTTGAAAATTGGAGTTTCATTTGTGAGTTTTTTTCGGTAGGATCTTCCATATCCCCCATACGTTCTAACATCTTTTCACGACTCTTAGCCCTTTTAGCCAATAGTTCCGTGCCCCTACCCTTAAAGCGTTTTATAATCTCCTCTTGGCGTTTTCTTTCCTTCAGTTTCTTTTCGTACTCTTTGAACCTTGCCTTGAGAGCCCTTTCCTTTTTAATCTTAAATTCTGTGTAATTCCCATCAAATACCATATAAGAGCCAGAAGATAATTCCATGCACTTTCCAGCTACCCTATCTATAAAAAACCTATCGTGGGATACTATTAAAAGGGTTCCATTATACTGTCTAAGGTAGTTTTCAAGCCATTCTACTGCCTTTATATCAAGGTGGTTTGTGGGTTCGTCCATCAAGAGTATGTCAGGTTCATCCATTAATGCCTTAGCGAGTTTTAACCTTCCTAGTTGCCCGCCGCTAATACTCGATATTTCTTTTTTAACATCATCATTTAAAAAGCCAAGCCCCTTTAGTATGCCGTTAACCTTAGATTTGTAAACATATCCTCCATTTTCTTTGAATTTCTCTGTTTTTTCAGTGTAAACATATAGCAAGTTTTCAAACTCAGGACTTTCGTGGTCTAAAACTTCCATTGAAGACTCCATATCCCTTATTTCAGATTCAGCCTTTACCAAATGAGAATATGAAGACAGACAAAAATTCTCTATACTTTGGCTTACGTCTATATCGTCCTTTTGGTCTACATATTTCAAAGAATTATTCTTAGCTATATAGACCTCTCCCTCATCCAAATTTTCTACACCAGCTATAAGTTTTAGTATAGTTGTCTTCCCAGAACCATTAGAACCTATAAGAGCTAGCTTATCCCCCTTATTCAACGAAAAACTGACGGCGTCAATAACCTTGACCCCGTCATAAAACTTGCTTATTTTGCTACACGACAATACAGTCATACCAAAAATCCACCTATACAGTAAAATGTACTTTATTCCAAGGGCATAATGACGTAAAATGCCCTGACATTCAAATCAAAAATCAGCGGTTTGAGGCTAAGGCTTTTTTAGCCCCCTTAACAAAACTCTCGAGAACCTTTATTCTGGCATACTTTTTATCATTACCTTCCACAATAATCCAAGGCGCATATTTTTTATCTGTCCTATCTATCATTTCAGATATAGCAGTCCTGTATTCATCCCATTTCTCCCTATTGCGCCAATCTTCATCTGTAATCTTATAGTTCTTAAGAGGGTTCGCTTCCCTAGCCTTGAAACGTTCAAGCTGAGTTTCCTTGTCTATGTGGACGAAGAATTTCATAACCAAGGCTCCAGAGTGGGCAAGCGCCTTTTCAAAACTTTTTATTTCATCAAAGGCTCTAGACCATTCTTCTTCTGTAGCAAAGCCTTCAACACGTTCTACCATAACCCTTCCGTACCAACTCCTATCATAGAGAGCAATGTGCCCAGTCTTTGGAAGGTGTCTGTAAAACCTACTCAAGTAATGCAAATTCTTGTCATAAGAGCTAGGAGCCGCTATCGGAACAACCTCATACCCTCTAGGGTCAACACGTTTTAAAAGCCTTTTTATAGCTCCGCCCTTACCAGCTGCATCCCAACCTTCAAAAACAAGGACTGTAGGAATCCTCTTTATGTACATAAGATAAGCCAGTTTTTTAGCCTCTTTTTGCAAGGCTTTTAACCTTTTTTTGTACTCTTTTTCTTCCAACACACAACCATATAACTTTATAGAATCAAGAGAAAACTTTGGTTTATAAGGCTTAATCTCTATTTTTTCAGTTTTTTCTTTTCTATCAAGTGCACTCTGTAGGGTGTTCCTTACCTGCTTTAAAACCTGATAAGCAGCTTTATCTGAATCTTCTGAATCTACCCTTCTCCAAGGAGAAAAACTAAAATTGCTTTCGTCTATTATCTTACCTATGTGTTTTTTAACCTTTTTAAAGTTTGCATTCTGATCAAGATCGTCTTTTGAAACCCTAAACCTTGTAGCCTTGTTTTTCTTTAGTTTTTTTAATCTCTTTTTTTGTTCTTTTTCGCTTATATCAAGGAAGAATTTCATTATAACAAAGCCGTCATCAACAAGCATTTTTTCCAGTTCTTCAAAGGTCAACAGTATATCTTTTACATACTCTTTATCTGCCTTGTAGTCATATAAAATATGTGAATAATAGCTCTTGTCAAATATTGAAATCTTTCCTTTTTGGGGGAACTTGTTCCAAAAACGCCAGAGCAGAGGCATTCTAAGATCAGTTTCTGTTTCTTTTTCAAACACGTGAACTTTGAAGTGTCTCGGATCCATTTCAAATATGAGTTGGGACATAACGCCCCCAGTTCCAGCTGCAGAAAAACCATCAATCATTATTATAACCGGTATGCCCTCTTTGTTTAATTTTCGCTGCAACACATTGAGTTCAAGTTTTATTTTTTTTAATTCTTCTTTTATATCGAAAATCATAGGACTTCCTCCTCTACCTTCTTAGCCGCGGAGACAGCAAGCTCATCAGCTTCATTATTATAAAGAATCCTCTCTTTGTATTCAGAAAAAGAAACCTTATCAAAGCAAGCTCTTCTATTATTAGAATCGGCTGTTTCTAGCTTTTCATAAAGTTTTTGATACTCAACTTTAAGTTTGTCATCATCACTAGAATCAACATGCCCCTTTACCTTGCATACTGCTATGTCATTCACTGACTCATACAAGGACAAAAGCTCTTCCCATAAATCCCTATTTAAAACAGGGTCTTTTTTAGCATTTTTCCAACCATTTGCACGCCACTTGACATACCACTTATCATTAAAGCAGTTCACTATATAAGCACTATCTGTAAACACTCTCACAGGTATGTCACTTCTTTTCAAAAGTTTCAATGCCTCTACAATCGCAGTTAACTCCATTCTATTATTTGTAGTGTTAGCCTCTCCACCACTTATCTTTTTAACGTGCTTTCCATATGTTAAAATAGAACCCCATCCGCCAAAGTTTTCATTAGATTGATTGTTGGCACAAGCTCCATCTGTATATATTTTTATCATAGACGTCTCCCAAAACAGAAAACACAAAACCTCAGATAACATCTTTTAAATATAATCAAGATGAAACCGAGGGAAATAAGACCAAACTAAAAAGTCAGATGCAGTCGTTTATAAGCTCGATTATAACAAAGTTTAAGATAGTTTTCAAAAAATCCGACATATACAATAAAATACCTCAAAGTTTTTCTTCTTGTTTTTATGCATAAAAAAAACTGCTGCACTAAATTTTTCTTAATGCAACAGCCATTTTTTTATTCTTTTATTTTTTACTTAGTAAGGGTCGCTAAAAAATCTTCCTCAGAAAAAACACCTTCTGATATCAAATAATCTGATAATTTAGATAAATTTTTCCCTTCTTTTATACTTCCATTAACTATAACTGAGAAAAGTATCTTCGCTGCATCATCACGGGTTATATGCTCTGCATTTATCAAATCGGAAACACCTTCTGTAACTTCAAAGTTTTCAATATAGGCATCCTTAGCGGTATTCGGTTCAACTTCTTTGTATCCTAATGCCCTCATTATCAAAGTGACCATTTGTTCGCCGGTAAGTTTTTTGTCAGGCGAGTACATAATCATTCCGTCATCAGTAATAGAAGTCCCCTTTATAAAACCATTACCAATCGCAAAGGCACTGTATTTTTCAGCCCAAACAGGTATTAGGTTTCTGTCTTCAACGTTGCCTATAATAGCTTCAACAATCCTATCTTCCATTTCTAGTGAGCGAGGCTCCAGCGCAACAACCCTAAGAACAAAGATCATTCCCTCAAGTCTAGTCAAATAAGTATTTGAGCTAACACCTTTACCTGGCTTTATTATACCGAGATCAACACAGGAATTGTAAGCGGGAGAATTTAGTTTCCTATCCTCTACAGCCGTTATAATATCCCTACCATCTTCCAAACCACGACTTATCAAAACGTTTTCATCTGTAGAATAAAGTTCTCCATCTTCACCTGGATTTAAACGTTCAATTTGACCAAGTTTAGGACGCAAAAATCCAATAATATTACCATAGACCCCATTTCCATATCCCTGAGTAGTCTTCCAAATACCATCTTGACGGTATCCAAACTGATGAATCAGTTCCATTTGGTTTTCATCTGCATCCGATATTACAGCTACATGTCCCTCATAAGAAGGACCATCCCAAACAACTATATCCCCTCTTTCAGGAATAACACCCGAGTCACCAGGAATCTTTTCAAAATACTCTTCATATGCATTGCCGTAAAGATCTGCAGCGTTACCCCAGTTTAAAGTCATTTTATAATCAGCTTTTGCATTGTTTATAGGGAATATAAACGCAGCATAGTTAGAGGGAACGTCAACACATTGAAATGCCCATACTCCGTCCTGGTCAATACCAATTCCCTTTCCTACATATTCTTTTTCAAGCAATTCAAACCACTTTTCTTGCTTATTTGTAGTATCAGCAAATAAACTCCCCACTAAAAGGGATGTTATAATCGTCGTCAACAAAAAAATTTTACGAATAAAATTCATACTACCTCCAAATAAAAATTTATATTTTCATTATTTATAATTGAAAAACACACTTTAGAAAGTGTACATTGAGAATACCCAATATTAAAGAAAACAAAACACTTGTAATTTATTTGTTATATAGAAAAAGCAACACCTAAAAAAAGGAAGGATGAACCTTCCCTTTTTAAATCAAACAATTTTCAACTTTTTGTTTTTAGTTTATAATACCTGATACAAGCCACTTTCCGTCAACTTTCTTCAAAGACAATCCACCTTCTTCTTCGTTAACATCTCCGGCCATTTCTGATTTTATCTTGAAAGTTGCTGTAGCTGTATCTCCATCTTCTTCAACCTTCATGTCAGAAAAACTCATTTTGAAGTCACTGCCAGCAGCCTTAGCTAGAGCGATAGCAGCTCCAACACCTTCAACTTCTGTCTTTAATTCTTCAACACAAAAGCTCGCCATTTTCTCGCCATCACCATCTTTCATTGCGTTCAAAAATCCTTCTGCAACACCTTGAGCTCCACTAGCTCCACATGCAGATAAAGAAAGAGCTAAAACCAACATTAAAGCGACTACTACTAAAGATTTCCTCTTCATAATTTCCCTCCAGTTTGTTTACAAATAACCCGTCTAAGACAATCGTGAACTGAATATAGCACAAGGAAACCACCCTTGTGCTATAACAAAAACTAATGTTTTCTTTTTTTTCTTCGAGCTGCTTCCGACTTCTTTTTGCGCTTAACACTAGGTTTTTCGTAATGTTCTCTTTTGCGAATCTCAGCCATAAGACCATCGCGCGCAGTTTCCCTTTTGAAACGTTTGAGAGCGCTATCGATAGACTCGTTTTCGCCAACTATTATGCCTGCCATCTTATCCCCCCTCTCGTAAAATTACACTTGGAATACAGTGATTCACTATATCCAAAGAGGAACAAGCGAACACTTATTTCTCGCAAAACAAGCGAGCAAGTTGATTATACATTATTAAAATTATCTTTGCAATACTTATCGGGTAAGTTTTATCAATTCGAAATCTCGTTGACTTCCCTTAAACTTACCCTATAAATTATGAAGCTAAGTCATATAAGCTTAAAATCCACATAAGATGAAATCCTAAAAAGAAAAATATAAGCATTTCCTAGGCTTATTTAAACCACTTTTTATAAATTTTATCTATTTCACCCTCTTCTTTGAGCTCTTTTAAAGCCTTGTTAAAGTCTTCAACAAACTTAGAATCGTCTTTTCTAAATCCTACACCATATTCTTCCATACCCAAATCTTCTTCCAAAACGTCGTACTTATCTGTATCACCAGCTGTAGAAACATAGTAAAGTCCCATTGTTTCATCTATTACAATAGCATCACAACGTTCTGTGTCTAGGTCATTAAACACATCGTTAAAGGATGGATATGTAACTATTTCTTTTAAACCATCACTCATATCATCTTTAAGGAGAGCATCTAAAGAAGAAGATTGGTCTTGGGTACAAACAATCTTACCCTTTAGGTCAGACTTGTTCTTTATTCCACTTCCTTTATTTACAAGTATTAACACCCTATTCTTCATATAAGGATCAGAAAATAGAACTTTCTCCTTCCTCTCATCTGTTATGGAATACCCATTCCATATCATATCAATATTATTTGAGTTAAGTTCAGTTTCCTTTAAGGTCCAATCTATAGGTTGAAACTTAAATTTCACACCCATCTTCTCTTCCACTTTTTTTGCTAAATCTATGTCAAAACCCATGTTTTCTCCATCTTTTTCAAATCCCATAGGTGCAAAGGTATTGTCAAAACCTACAATATACTCCTTCTTTTCAGCATCAGACGATTCCCCACCACCTGAGCAAGATGCCGCAGTCAACAACATTGCCGCGACAAGTAACAAAAACATCAACCTTTTCACAACTTACCTCCAATTCATCTCTTTCCATTACGCCTTTTATTTTATTTTGAAACCCTAGTTCTCTCAGTTCAAAATAAAATCCTTAGTATAAAGTAGCTTATCCGCCACTCTTCTAGCAAACGTTATGTCATGACTTATTATGAAGACTCCCATCCCCTTATCTTTGAGTTCTTTCATAAGTTCTATCACCCCCTCTATAGAATCGCTATCGAGCGCTGAGGTGGGTTCATCAAAGCATATCAACGGCGGTTCTAACATAACAGCTCTTGCAACTGCAACTCTTTGCTTTTGACCCCCAGATAGCGTGGAGGGATATGCATATATCTTTTCTCCTATACCAAGCGCTCCTAGTATTTCCTTAGCCCTTGTTTCAGCCTCATAATCACTTAAAAGATTCAAGTGTTTAGGCGCTACGGTTAGATTGTCATACACGTTTAGATGGGGAAAAAGGGCAAAATTTTGAAAAACCATACCTACATTCCTCTGATACCTGACTATCTCTTCCTTGCTAGAATAAACCCCATCTTTGAATAGAGTGTATTCTCCTACCTTTAAGCTCCCACCGTCAGTTGGTTCCAAGTTGTTTATTATTCGCATCAAGGTCGTCTTACCAGACCCAGACTTACCTTCTAAAACAACGACCTGCGAGCTATCAACATCAAATGAAAAATCATCTATAAGTTTTACATTCCCAAAGGATTTTTTTATATTTTTAGCTTCTAAAACCTTCAATACTGTACCCTCCCCTCTACTTTATTTAAAATCCTAGTGATTATAGCTGTTAATATTAGGTATATAATTCCCGCAATGACAAAGGGAAGTAAAGAAGCTTTGTAATTAGCCATCCCCTTCGAAGCCTTTAGGAGGTCGTTGAGCCCCAATATATAAACAAGGGCGGTATCTTTTAAAAGCGTAATCACCTCGTTACCAATAGACGGAAAGACATTTCTTATTGTCTGCGGAGCTATTATCTTTATAAATGTATAGCGTTTTGACAATCCAAGAACTTTGGCAGCTTCAAATTGACTCTTATCTATAGAATTAATCCCCCCTCTAAATATCTCTGCGTAATACGCTGCATAGTTTAAAACCATAGCAAAGAGAACAGCAGAGATTCTGCCCAACTTTATATTTATATATGGAAGCCCGAAAAACACAAACATAAGTTGCAATAATAAAGGCGTTCCGCGCATAACATAGATATACGACCTTATAACCTTCCTGACTGGTTTTCCCGAAAAATGATATATGCCCGCAATCAAAAACCCAAAGGGTATAGACAAGATTAAAACTACCACAAAAACAAAGATCGTAAGTTCTAAACCCTTTATAAGGCTCGGCACTATATCAAAAATCACTTCTAAAGCTCGATTTATTGCGCCCATTCTGCCTTTTCCACCTTTCCCAAATATAGCTTAATAAACAAAAGACGCCCCAACAAAAGGACGTCAGTAACGTGTTCCCACCTTTATTCAAAAATTCCTCGCGAAATTTTCCTCTGCTTGTATATAACAAAGCTATAACGGAGCTACCGACACAGGACGTTAGCCCTGTATTACTCTGAGCTGTGTATATATGAACCCTCTACATTCCCCTTCCAGCAAACGGGGAACTCTCTGTAGTAGAATAAATCCATTTTTGTCTCTTCATCGCTTTTATGTATTATTTTATTCTCAGAATCCTACCACAAAGTTTGCATAATGTCAAATCAAAATTCATTATATTGAATAAAAAAACAAAAATGTTTTGTATATCCAGCTACCAAATGGCTTTTTTTAAACTTTTCCTATTGTTAGAAAGTATTAAAAGATGTATAATGCAAAACAGTTATAAGTTTAGATTTTTCACGGGAGAAATCTTATGGATAAAATTAAACGTATATTTTTATCACTAATTTGTTTAAGTGCTACAGGAGCTTCATTTTTTTCAATAGAGTCGTTTTTACTGGGCACGATATCACTAGCTTGTTTTATAGCTTCAATTTATATGTTTTTTATTCCAGAATATTTTCAAAAAAATATATTCGGATTTAATATAAGCAAAAATAGAATTGGAAACATTTTGAATTTTTGTATCCTATCAATAATAACCATAATCATAGTTTGTCACTAAGACGGTTAAACCCCTAATATATTTTACGCTATGTCAACAGCATTTCACTTGCCGAAGGCAAATTTCATTGTAAAATAAAACTCAGCATTTCTGCTGAGTTTTATTTTACTTGGTGCGGATGGTGGGTGCCTTACAAGAACCCTTACAACACAGTAATATCAATGCACTAGCTACTCACCATAAAAAAGTGCCCGAACGAAATGACCGTCATATCTCGGTAAAAAAAAATAAAAAAATATATATAAAAAAGTGTGGTTGTTTATGCTTTGGTAGAATTTGCTTGACAAGTCCTTTTACATAAGGTAAACTACTCCTTGTCCCCATGCGGATGTGGTGGAACGGCAGACACGCTATCTTGAGGGGGTAGTGGGCGTAAGCTCGTGTGGGTTCAAATCCCACCATCCGCACCAAGATTTTATCTAAACCCTGTAATCACTGGTGTTACAGGGTTTTCTCTTTTTCAGGGTTCCTTATAATATCTCTTTGTGTCCGAATTTAAGCGCTTACTCGGACACCTTTTTTACCTAGAAACATATTTTACAAACTTATCTATAGTCTCTATTTTTTTATTTTTAGATACGTGGGTGTAGATGTTCATCGTAGTTCCTATATCCTTATGCCCTAAACGTTCCATCGCTTCACGTGGGCTAACACCCGCTTCAGCTAGTAGAGAGCAGTGGGTGTGTCTAAAGGCGTGGATGTCGACCTTGCTTAGGTTATGTCTGTCAATCACACTGTAGAGCTTTTTAAGCGGGTGAGTGTGGATATAGTAGTCATCGTTACTATTTGTGAAAACTATGCCTGTTACCTTCCCTTGTTTAGCTCGCCACTTTTTTAAGATTTCTAAGGTTCCAGAATCGATAGGAATAGTTCTGTCGCTCTCCTCAGTTTTTGTGGAGTCGATATGCTTAGAATCTTCCTTAGTAGGAGACATAGTCCTATAGATGTCAACTTGAGCTTTTTCAAAATCAATATCTGACCAGTGCAGGGCTAAAACTTCGCCCTTTCTCATGCCGGTATAGGCTAGCAACCTAAAGAAGGCAAACCATTTTAAATCGAGATCCCTCTCAGCGTGGTAGAAGAAGAGCTGAAATTCTTCGGTAGTCCAATACTTCTTTTTGCGTTTCTTAGGCTTGCGCTTAGGCTTCTTAGGTACCATTATAAAATCTCAAGGGTTCTTGCGGATGATGTCCAGCTTTTTAGCGTGCTCAAAAACAGCTTTCATCCTATTGATAGCTGATTTAAAGCTATCTTCTAGCGCTATTATAATCGTAAGCGCCAGTTCTTGTACCATGTCTACCGTTATCTTGTCTATTTTACGCTTTCCTATAGCAGGGAGTATGTGGAGCCTAAACTGCCTTTCTATTAGCGTTTCTGTCGCTTCTTTAATGCCTATTTTCTTGAGTTTAAACCACTTATGGTATATTTCTTCAAAGGTATATTCTGGCGTGCCATATGGGTCTTCTAAGAGCTCTAGTCGTGCAATTTTAGCTTCGTTTACAGTGTTGAATCCGCTTTTTTGTTTCCGGTTCTCCTTTCCTGTTATAGGGTCTTTTCCTAAGTAGACCCTAACTCTGTACTTTGTTTCTCCTTTTTTGTTTTTATATGGTTTTATCATAATCGTCTCTCCTTTTTGTTGAGACCGTCATATCTCGGAGATTGATTATAATTGGCGTTATTAATTCCGATTATGGGAATTGAACAATAAAGATTTTACGTTTAATTTCATGTATATTATTGTGCTTTGCGTGATAGAATATTTTGTTTGCCACAATATCAGCAGCCCTTATTAATGTCGTGTGTTTGGAATCTCGGAATTTCAGTTGGATGTCTTTTATGTTGCTGCAAATTGGTTCAAAAAATATATTGTAATTGTGGTTAAAGGTTCCATATTTTAATTCTTGTAAAATACACTCCCTTAATTCGTAAATGCCATCTGTTGCGGTAGTGTGTTCATCACAAAAGATATATAAATTGTCTATATTATCAAGTTGAATAATGTCTTTTCTATGCAGATTTTCAAGAGTTCGTTTCAAAGTTATTTTATAGACATAATCGAGATAGCGTTGTTTTGATTTTTTGTTGTCGAAAATGTGTTTTTGTACTCTTTTTTGAGAAACCACTGCCCCGAACTTAATTGTGTTGTTTAATGATCTAAATATCTTCCCTTTATCTTTATTAAATATATGATTAGCCTTAAGTTCGCAACTCATCTTGTAGTGTCTTCTTATAGTGTTTTCCACGTGGGTATACTTCCTAGTTGCTATATCCCTTTCTTGTTTCGATAAGTAAATAACACCACCAAACACAAAATAATCATTATGAATATGGTCAAAAACACCCGATTCATCGGTATAAACATATAGGTTCAAAACATAATCTCCTTGATAAACAAAAAACCACCCATATGGTGGCTTTCGCTTGTGGCTGGCGAGCTTACAGTTCGCTTAAAATTTACTTCAGTTCTCACAAGTATACAGCGTATCTCTACCTGCAATTAAAAACTACCATATTTATTTTTTAATGTCAACACTTTTTATCCGTTTTGATATAAAAGTCATATTAGCGTATATTTAATCTAAATTGATGTTATTAAAAATCAGATTTTTTCAAACTTTCTAAGTATTTAAGCCACATTGGAAGCAATTTTATAAAATCATTTACTTCTCCGTTCACATATTCAACATTATCATCTGAAAGGATTTGCATCCAGTGTTTGTTTTTTTGCAATCTTATTCTACCAATCTGCATCCCCTTATATTCAACGTGTAACATTCCATTGCCTCTACGTTCAAATTCTATATGTTTGAAATTACTTTTAGCCAATCGTTTTAATTCATCAATAAAAAGTTTTTCATCATCGTTAATTTCAAAATTAAATTCTTTTGAACGTCTAATATAAAATTCATTTCTCTCCGCAGATTTTTGTTTTTCTTTATCTTCGATTAAGTCTAGCAGAGTTTTATGATACCAAGATATTTTAATAAAATTATCTTCAGACAAACGCGCCCTATTTAATACATCAGTTATAAACTTGTCAGCTCTCTTCTTTTTTGCTTTGAATTGTTTCATTGAAGTTATTTTTTTGCGTGTATCCTCATAATATCTGTCTATAAAATCTGCACTTATTTGTTCTTTGTAAGTTTGGAAGGAATTAAATAAGTTGGTTTGTCTCATTTCATCATATTCTAATAATCTTTTTTCAAAAAATTCTAATCGAGATATATAGGTATCAGGATTAACTGTAGTTTTAAGAAGGTCATAAGATTCTGTAAGTTGATGTTCAGTTAACGGAATTCTAAATTCATTATTGAATTCTTGCACTGTATATTTTGGTTTGTTTGAATCTTCTTGTTTCGATTTTAGCATCTTTTTTAACTTCCCAAACCCAAATATATTATCTCTCCTCACTTAGTTTATAGACTAATTTACCAACAATTCTGAAATCTTCATTATCGACAAAGATAGGGTCGTAATCATTATTTGCAGGCATAAGAATTATACCGCTATCCGTTTTTTGAAACTTTTTTATATTTCTTTTAACTCTTTTCTTTTTTCATTTATCAACGCTTCTAGCGTTTCCAAATCTTCTAGTTGAGCGTGATTTCTGATAAACATTCTAGCTGTAGCCCTATATCTGTCTATCCTTGTTTTTTCTTTGTTTTTTTCACGGTATTTCTTCGTAGCCCTCTTTTGTGCTTCAGTTTGCGCCATGGCTTCCTCCTTTTATTTTTTCTTGTCGATTAATAAAAATATTGATAGTAAAGACAAGCAAAGACTTGCCAAGTTTAGAAGGATGTTAGGTTTAATTATACTGATTGCATTCATTATGATTACTAAACTTAGTAGTAAAAAAATAGTATTTTTATTTTTCATTTTCTTTTAGTGAACAAATATGTTATAATCTAGACACCAGAGGGCTTTCGCCCCCTAGTGTGTGAACTACTATTCTGAAAACATCTTTGCTAGAGTTGTTATTAGTGATATTAGAGTTGTTATTAAACTTAATATCGCTGTTGTGAATAGTAGTTTTTCATTTGTCGATTTTTCTCGACGATTATTTTTCTTGTTCACATCTACCTCCTTTCTGGTTATATAATAGCGTATATGCCATATAATGTCAACACTTTTTTATATATATTTTTTTATTTCTACCAAAGCATAAACAACCCATTAAAAAGATCTCTTATCCTTAAACCTCGATAACAAAAACACTGTCCCAGCAATCAAAGCGAAGACTACGTTAGCTATAAAAAGAGAACCCCAATCAAGTGTTCCTCCATTTAGAAGACTTGCGTTAAATTCTGTGTATTGAATAAACGGAAGAATCTTCTCTCCTATGAACCTCGCAAATTCCGGAAGCATGTCCATTCTGATTCCCATATTGCCAGATACTATCATAAACAAGAAATAACAAATCATGCTTACAGCATAAGTCGGCCCAAACTTTTTAAAGATACAAACTATTCCGTGGGCTAAGAAAAATAGGGATAAGGATTGCACCAATAATAAAATCAACATACTAAATATCACGATAGGGGCATCTATTTTTACTCCCATAAAAATTGCAAAAACAAAATACACGAAGAAGGCAAATAAAACAAAAATCAGTTGTGATACAAGTTTGCTTATTATAAGTTTTCTAGATGGTATTCCAAACAAATTAAGCCTCTGTGGAACGTTGTTTTCATATTCCCTAGAATAGTTCGCTCCGTGTCCTAATAACACGCCAGCCAAAGGTATTAGAGTAGAAAAGCCAAAGAATAGTTCAGCAAAAACTCTCTCCTTAAAAGCTTCTGGAACCTCAGATACAACACTTACTCCAACCAAAACGAATAGAACACAGGGAAGAATCAAGGCAAAGGCAAGCACATAGCCCCCCCTTATTATGGTTAGAAGTTCGTACTTAATTAATGACTTATACCTACTCATTCTCCAGACCCCCATTGTAATATTCGTGTTTAGCGTTAAGTGTCATTATCTCTATATCATTATATTTAACTGAAAATTCCTGTTTTTTCTCGTTTAACATCTCTATTGCCTCTTTAGAATCTTCTACGTTATCAAATGCTATGGCAATCATATCTTCTGGGCTAACCAACCTTTTGAAATGCCTAGAGATTTCTTCTGTCACAGGATTTTTGGAAAATAAGATTATACTATCACCACAGTATTTTTTAAATAGTTCAGACACGCCACCAAAAGCCAAGACATTCCCCTTATCCAGAAATAAAATTTTATCTACAAGTTTCTCTAATTCTTCGTAGTAATGAGAAACCAGAAGCATGGTAGTTTCCTTATCAGAATATAATTCGTTCAATTTATTCATCAAATTACTTCTAGTCTCAAAATCAAGACCTGTTGTAACCTCGTCATAAATTGTAAGAGGGGCGTTCTGCATTATAATGAGCATAATTGTCAGCTTTTGTTTTTCACCGCCAGAAAGGTGATTGTACCTCTTTTTCAAACAGTGTCCAAAGTCAAAAAAATCTATCAATTCTTGAATCTTCTTATTAGATTTAATCTTATCATCTATGACAGTTTCTATAATGGTTTTCACGCTTACAATCTCATTGTAACCATTGGTTTGAAGGTGAACAGCTATTTGATTGTATTTAACTGTGTTTTCAATCGTTCCAGTGTACTTAACCATTCCGATTATAGCGTTTATCAAAGTGCTTTTCCCAGCTCCATTGCTACCTATTACACCTACTTTTTCGCCGTCTTTAATTTCTATATTTCCCCTAATATCAAGGGCAACTACATCTTTAAACTTGACCTTTAAATCTCTTATATTTAACATCTGCCTTCCTTTTGAACTTAATATTTTTATATACGGTAAGACTATAATTACAGAAAATACTTTTTGATTCTAACACAAAGAGTATCACAGGGGCAACGTATAATTGTTTTCTAATTATTTTCAGATATAATTTAGTTTATTAAAATCATAGTGTTTTAATAAGAATTCTTAAATGTGTTTTGTAATTCGTTCTAATATATTAAGAAGTATTTCCTATATTTTCCCAATAAAAAACGATATCAAACTCAATAAAAAAGTGTCGGTTTTGTAACTTTGAATTTGGGTTTTCGTTGATAATACTACAATACAAGATTTTTATAAAATCATTATAATTTGACCTAGCCCACTTTATTGTATATAATATGTCCAATATTTGTTCGCAAAAACGCAACAAATTAGTTTTCGAGAAAGAGGTGTATTTATGAAAAAAAGCAGAAAATTTTTAGCACTATTGCTAGTAGTTGTCTTCACGATGTTTGCATTCGCTGCATGTGGTGGCGAAGAGGCAAAAGAAGATGACAAAAAAGAAGATGCAAAGGAAGATGTAAAAGAAGACGACCAAAAAGAAGACGACCAAAAAGAAGACGCAAAAGAGGACATTGCAGATCCCGCGGCTGGTCCTGCGATTGACAAAGATACAGTTGTAATCGCAACAGCTGACGAAACTCCTTCTTTGACAACTGCAGGTCACAACGCAGTTGCAGGCGACTATGTAAACAGACTAACTCACAACGGTCTATTCTACATTGACAGAGAATTAAACCCTCAGCCTGACCTAGTGAAAGAATTCACGGTTGAAAAGGACGAAAACGGCGAAGAAACTATCTGGAAAATGACTCTTCACGAAGGAATCAAGTTCCACGATGGTTCTGACCTTACTACTGATGACGTAATAGCATCTATAAACGCTGCAAAAGAGTCTCCAAACGTATCTACTTACACAAAGACTGTGGCTAAAATCGAAAAGGTTGACGATCTATCTTTCGTAATACATACAGACGGTCCTTCAGCAAGCTTGCTTTACGATCTAGCTCACCACGGTAACTACATACTTCCAAGCGAACTGATAGAATCAGGAAACGACTTCAACGAAAACCCAATCGGTGCTGGTCCTTACAAATTTGTAAGCTGGACTGAGGGAACTGAATTGAAATTCGAAGCTTTTGAAGATTACTTCAACAAGGACAGAGCTCCTGCAATCAAAAACATCGTTTGGAAAATCATCCCAGAAGGTTCTTCAAGAACTATCGCTCTAGAAGCTGGTGAAGTAGACTACATCATAGAGCTTGACTCAACTTCAATCGACACTGTAAAGAGCAACCCTAACCTAGCTCTTATCGAAATTCCTTCAATAAGCCATAGCTGGTTGACAGTAAACAACGAAGTTGCTCCTTTTGATGACATCAACTTGAGAAAAGCTATAAACGCTGCAATAAACAAAGAAGACGTTGTAACAGTTGCCTTGAATGGCGCAGGCGTGGTTGCTCAAGCTCAAACTCCAATGGGTATGCTGGGCGAAAACCCTGAAGGTTTTGATTCTTACGACCTAGACAAGGCAAAAGAATACTTAAAAGCATGGGGCGGAGACGCTTCTACTATAGAGCTACCAGTTATCTGCTCTAACGACACTAAGAGACGTGCTGCAGAGGTTATCCAAGCTAACTTAGCTGAATTGGGAATCAAGGTTGAAATCGTATCAATGGACCTATCTACTTACCTATCTGAGACTGCAGCTGGTAACTTCACAGGATTCATCGGTGGATATACTGCAAACAACATGATGACATTCCTACAAGGTGTTTACCACTCTTCAAACATCAACGCTTCAAACAAAACTAGAACAGCTAATCCTGAGCTAGACGCTCTTATCGAAAAATCTGTTAAAACAGTAGATAAAGAAGAAAGAAGAGCAGTTCTTGAAGAAGCTACTAAACTACTCAACGATAACTGCTATCAAATGCCATTGTGGCAGGATTCAAACCTAAGCGGTAGAAAAGCTAACTTGAAGAACACATTCCTTACAACTTCTGGTGGATTCTACGTTCAAGAGTGGACTTGGTAATAAACTGATAATTTAGTTTCAAATTGTTG